>Ga0222713_10000379_pt1 | contig 49710 bp, 48 predicted proteins | sample C33_649DmetaG_FD_165061 | JGI IMG/M metagenome (GOLD analysis project Ga0222713, IMG submission 165061) | Estuarine water microbial communities from San Francisco Bay, California, United States - C33_649D | ecosystem: Environmental > Aquatic > Marine > Unclassified | place: USA: California...
CCAAAGCTTCAACACACAGCATGTCCAACATGCGGTACATATAACCGCCGCCAAGTTCTAGAGGTTTGATCGTTAGTTCTATGCTCAATGAAGCGTTGGGGGTTGAACTTGAACCCTCACTTCTGGAGTTAGCTTTTACCCATCGCTCATTTGCTTATGAATCTGCAAGCAAAGAAACTAACGAGCGTCTGGAATTTCTTGGAGATTCCGTTCTCGGTTTAATTGTTACTGAAGAACTCTACAAGCGTTATCCCGATTTAGATGAATCACGTTTATCACCATTGCGCTCAGGTGTAGTAAACATGCGTGCGCTCGCAGACATTGCGCGCACATTAGAACTTGGACAATATATTCGCCTTGGAAAAGGTGAAGAAGTTACAAATGGCCGTGATAAAAACTCACTTCTTGCCGATGCGCTAGAAGCCTTAATTGGAGCCGTTTATCTTCAATGTGGCTTTGAGAAATGCACTCAAATTGTGCGCCGATTGATTGCTACAACTATGGATTCAGCCGTTGCGCGTGGAGCAGGTTTAGATGGCAAGACGGCCCTTCAAGAGTTAGCCGCTAACCTTGGAAAAGGTGCACCTGAATACGTTGTTACTGAACAGGGCCCAGATCACGATAAAGATTTCACGGCTACGGCAATCGTTGCTGGAAACGCTGTGGCGATGGGAACCGGAAAGAGCAAGCGAGAAGCTGAGCAAGTGGCTGCCCGTATTGCATATGAAACTCTAAAAACTGAGCTGCCCGAGCAGTAATATCGCCAAAAACAAGCACGCGGCGCGATAGGTTAACCGCGTGTATCTCAAGAGCATGACCTTAAAGGGCTTCAAGTCCTTTGCCTCCAGCACTACCTTGCGTCTTGAGCCGGGAATTACCTGTGTTGTCGGTCCTAATGGTTCAGGTAAAAGTAACGTAGTTGATGCTCTGACATGGGTTATGGGTGAACAGGGCGCCAAATCCCTTCGCGGCGGCAAGATGGAAGATGTTATTTTCGCGGGAACTAGCGGACGTGCACCACTTGGGCGCGCAGAAGTTTCCGTAACAATTGATAACACCGATGGCGCGCTACCAATCGATTACACCGAAGTCACTATTTCTCGCATTCTTTTCCGTAATGGCCAATCTGAATATCAAATTAACGGTGAAGCCTCGCGCCTGCTCGATATTCAAGAGCTACTCAGTGATTCAGGTATTGGCCGCGAAATGCACGTCATTGTTGGTCAGGGCCAGCTCGATGCAATTTTGATGGCAACGCCTGAAGAGCGCCGTGGATTTATTGAAGAAGCTGCCGGTGTTCTCAAGCATCGTAAGCGTAAAGAAAAAGCTTTGCGCAAACTTGATTCAATGCAGGCCAACATGGCACGTGTTCAAGATTTAACTGTTGAACTTCGTCGACAACTTCGCCCACTAGGTAAGCAAGCAGAAGTTGCCAAGAAGGCAGCCACTATTCAGGCCGATCTGCGTGATGCAAAACTTCGTTTGCTTGCAGATGATTTTATTTCGATGTCTCGCACACTCGATGCAGAGGTTGCCGATGAAACTGCTTTACGTCAAAAGCGTGCAGAAGTTGAGAGAGAACTTGAAATAATTCGATCTCGTGAAGAAGCTTTAGATGCAGAGTCAGCAGTTGAGACACCATTACTTGTACAAGCACAAGAAACTTATTACCAGTTAAATTCTTTGCGCGAAAAGTTCCGTGGTACACAGAGCCTTGCACAAGAGCGCTCACGCTTTCTTAACGAGGAAGCAGAGGAAGCCCGTTCAGCTGGTCGTGACCCAGAAGCGCTAGAAAAAGAAGCTCAAGTTCTGCGCAATGAAGAAAATGAATTAAGAAACAATATTAATGATTCTCGCGTGGCGCTAGCTGCAGCAACTACTGCACTTGCAAATGCCGAGCAAGCGTTAAAGGTGGATGAAGATAAAATCGCTGCAGCAATGCGCGCTATCGCCGATGCTCGTGAGGGAACTGCGCGCCAAGAAGGTCACATAAAATCTCTCCAGGCCCGCCTTGAAGCCATCGCAGAAGAAATCGCACGCCTAACTAAAGCTCGTGATGATGCCCAACATCGCGCAGATAGTGCATCACGTGAATACGCATCCTTTGAACTTGAAATTGCTAGCGCTGACTCTGGTGAACTAGGTCTTGATTCTGCTTTTGAAAGCGCTAAATCATCACTGGATGCTTCAAAAGATAGATTAAATGCTTTGATTGATTCTGAGCGTGCTGCAGATCGTGAGCGAAATGCTGTTGAATCTAAGTTAGAAGCGATGAAGTTAACTTCACAAACTCGCGATGGGGCATCTGCTCTCATGCGCGATTCACGCGGAGTTCATATCCTGGGCTCCGTAGCATCCTTAATTGAAATTGACAACGGCTGGGAGTCAGCAGCAGCTGCAGCTCTTGGATCATTAGCCGATGCCATCGTGGTGCAAGATTTATCTTCGGCAGTAACTGCGTTAACAACTTTGCGCGATCAAAACTTAGGCCAAGCTGATGTATTGGTATATGAAGCCGGCAATAGCGGAAACTCAAATATTCCATCGGGATTAAATGCACTTGCATCCCATATACGCTCACATTCAATTGGTGATCTCATTTCATCGCTATTAGCCTCAACTGTTGTGGCTGAAAATGCACGTGATGCTGAAGCAATTCTTCGCTCACATCCATCAGTAACCGTTGTTACACGCGATGGCGATGTAATCGCTAAGGCCAGAGCGCGTGGTGGTTCTAAATCTTCATCTTCACTCATTGAAATTAAGGTTTTGATTGAAAGCCTTGAGACTAAGTTAATTGAGATAACTCACACATGTGATCGTCTGAAATTCGAGATTGCAACTGCAACTACTGAGGTTGCAGATTGCCAGAGCTCATTTGATGTTGCACTCTCTAAGCTCAATGAATCAGATGCTCGGATTGCATCCATAACTGAGCAACTAGCTGTTTCTGGACAGAATATGAAATCTGCTTTAGCTGAAGTTGAGCGCCTTAATACCTCTATACAAGAAGCTAGTTCTGCCAAGAGCCGTGATGAGGGTGAATTAGTTATTGCACAGAACCAGTTGCATCAACAAGGCGCAGTTGCAGAGCCTGATCACACGTTCACTGAAAACTTACGAAATGCTGTCTCACTTGCACGCACTACCGAAGTTGAGGCTCGATTAGCCGTTAGAACAATCGAAGAGCGCGTGGATTCAGTTGCAGCACGTGCAAAAGCTCTTGAAGATTCAGCGCGCAATGAGCGTGAAGCGTCTGAGCGGGCAATTCTGCGTCGTGGTGCTCGTGCGCGAGCGGCAGTCATATCTCAAGCTATTGCTGAATCTGCATACGAAGTTCTCATTCATATAGAGCGCTCAATCGCTAAAGCGGCAACTGAGCGTGCTCGTCTAGAAGAATCTCGCACTGCTAGAGATGGTGAAACTCTCTCTGTTCGCACACGTGGCCGTGAGTTAACTGCCGAACTTGAACAACTCACTTCAAGTGTTCACAAGGATGAGATTGCACGTGCTGAACAACGTATGCGTATCGAGACACTTGAAAATAAGACTATGGAAGAGTTTGGTATAGACACCCAAGTTCTTGTTTCTGAATACGGTCCGGACAAAGATGTTCCAACATTTTTTGAAAATGAAGCTGGTGAGATTGTCACGACCGAACTCATCCCTTATCGCCGCGATCAACAGGAGAAACGTCTGGCTTCGGCTGAGCGCTCTTTGACATTACTCGGCAAGATTAATCCTTTGGCCCTAGAAGAGTTCTCTTCACTTGAGGAGCGCTTGAAGTTCTTAGCTGAGCAGTTAGAAGATTTGAAGAACACGAAGAAGGATTTGTTGGACATCATCAAAGAAGTTGATGATCGTGTGCAGTCAATCTTCATGGAAGCTTTTGAATCAACCGCGACACATTTTGAAGATATTTTCTCTCGCTTGTTCCCTGGTGGCGATGGCCGCTTGATTTTAACTGATCCAGATAATCCGCTGACAAGTGGTGTTGATGTGGAGGCTCGACCACCAGGAAAGCGTATTAAGAGATTGTCTCTGCTCTCGGGTGGAGAGAAGTCATTAACTGCTGTTGCCATGTTAATTGCAATCTTTAAAGCGCGTCCTAGCCCGTTCTATGTGCTCGATGAAGTTGAAGCAGCACTTGACGACACAAACCTTGGACGTTTACTAGTGATTTTGGAAGAGCTTCGTGCAAGTTCACAGCTCATCATCATTACTCACCAAAAGCGCACAATGGAGATTGCTGATGCACTCTATGGCGTGACTATGCGTGGTGATGGAGTAACTGAAGTTATTTCTCAGCGTTTGCGCGAATCTGACGCAAGTTAAGTAAAGCTTTCTCATGGGTTTATTTAGCAAATTCATCGCCAAAATCAAAGGAACAAATGATTTTGCGCCTGCCGACTGGAAAGAATTAGAAGAAGAGTTACTACTTTCTGATTTGGGTCCATCCTTGACAAAGGAATTCTTGGAACAAGCTCACAAAGTTAAGAGTGAGAATGCTCAAGAGGCACTCTTTCAGATTCTCTCAACGCATCTATCAACTAAAGATCGCGGGGCACTACTTGGACAAGAAACTACTGTAATCATGGTTGTTGGAGTAAATGGGACAGGCAAAACAACAAGTGTTGCAAAGCTTGCTGCAAATCTAAAAAAGAGCGGTAATAAGGTCGTGATGGCAGCTGGAGATACCTTCCGAGCTGCAGCTGTTGAGCAGTTGCAAACGTGGGGGATGAGAATTGGTGTTGAGGTAGTTTCTGGCAAAGCTAATGGTGATCCAGCATCGGTCGCATTTGATGCTGCTAAAAAAGCCCAAGAAAGCAAATCTGATTTTCTGATTATTGATACAGCAGGGCGCTTGCACAATAAGAATGATTTAATGGCAGAGCTTGAAAAAGTTAAGCGTGTAGTTGAGAAGGTTTTTACAATTAATGAGGTCTTGTTGGTAATTGATGCAACTACAGGTCAAAATGGTTTGCAGCAAGCAAAAATATTCACCGAGGCAGTGAATGTCACTGGAATTATTTTGACCAAGATTGATGGAAGCGCGCGAGGTGGGGTTGCGCTGGCTATTGAGAAGGAACTCGATATTCCGATCAAATGGATTGGCACGGGGGAGTCCGAGGCAGACTTTGCCCAATTTGAGGCCGATAGCTACATCCAGGGCCTGCTTTCGTAACCTAGCCGTAACACGGGGGCGAATTTGTCACGCCCCCGCAATAGTTCACACCATCTGCCGTAACCGGGTTTAGAGAAGGTATGTCCATCTCAAAGGCGAGAAATTTCATTCAACAATCTCGAAAGCAGATGAAAATATGACAGATATCGTGTTGAACTCAGGTGATACTGCCTGGATGTTAGCAAGCACCGCTCTCGTTCTTCTTATGACACCTGGCCTTGCCTTTTTTTACGGCGGAATGGTTCGCACTAAGAGCGTACTAAATATGATGATGATGTCATTTATAACCATTGGCATCGTTAGCGTTTTATGGGTTATTTATGGTTTTGAATTAGCTTTTGGTTACAAAGCTGATTCTCCTTGGTATGGAAATCTTTCATTCTCAGGCTTGGGTGGAATGGTCAATGATTTCACTAATAATGGTGGGATTTATCCCATCCCAGTTTTGGTCTTTGCAGCATTTCAATTGATGTTTGCAATTATTACTCCAGCACTTATCTCTGGTGCTATTGCAGATCGAACAAAGTTCACTGCTTGGGCAGTATTCGTTGCTGTTTGGTCAACAATTGTTTACTTCCCAGTTGCACACTGGGTCTTTGCATTCGGTAACAAAGTTGGTGACACAGTAACTGGCGCTGGATTCCTTGCAAGCAAAGGCCTTGAAGACTTTGCTGGAGGAACAGCGGTGCACATCAATGCTGGTGCAGCTGGTTTAGCACTTGCAATAATTCTCGGTAAGCGTGTTGGCTGGCGCAAAGAGTCGATGCGTCCACACTCATTGCCATTAGTTCTACTTGGTTCAGGTTTACTCTGGTTCGGCTGGTTTGGATTTAATGCCGGATCTGCATTGGCTGCAAACGGAATAGCAGGCCTAGCATTCCTCAACACTCAAGTTGCAACTGCAGGAGCACTTATTGGTTGGTTGCTAGTTGAAAAAATTCGCAATGGCCACCCAACTTCTCTAGGTGCTGCATCTGGCGCAGTTGCTGGTTTGGTAGCAATCACACCTGCTTGTGCTTTCGTTGCGCCATGGGCTGCGGTAGTTATCGGTTTCTTTGCCGGAATCTTCTGCGCACTTGCTGTTGGACTGAAGTACAAGTTCGGATTTGATGATTCACTCGATGTCGTTGGCGTTCACCTAGTTGGTGGAATCTGGGGATCTTTGGCGGTCGGATTGTTCGGCACACAGGTTGTCAATAGTGTTGGTGTGGATGGTCTGTTCTATGGTGGCGGCACTGCACTACTTACAAAGCAAGCCCTCGGCGTTGGAATGGTTGCTCTGTATTCATTCCTAGTAACTTTGGTGATTGGATTCATCATCGAGAAAACAATCGGATTCCGCGTCTCTAGAGATGCTGAAGTAGAAGGTGTCGATTTGTCTGAACATGCCGAGACTGCCTATGAAATGTCTAGTTCTTCACGAGGAGGTTCTTTCTAATGAAGTTAATTACAGCAATCCTGAAGCCATTTAAGTTAGAAGATGTTAAAAACGCTTTGCAGGCACATGGTGTTACTGGAATGACAGTCTCTGAAGCAAGTGGCTTCGGACGTCAAAAAGGACATACCGAGGTCTATCGTGGAGCTGAGTACACAGTCGATCTAGTTCCAAAAGTTCGACTTGAAGTTCTAGCAGATGATGCAGATGCAGCAGCAGTTGTAGATGTCATCGTAAAGGCCGCATCAACAGGATCAATTGGTGATGGAAAGGTTTGGACCACACCAGTTGATCAAGTAGTACGCGTGCGCACTGGAGAGCGCGGACCAGACGCAATCTAAGAGACTCATATGAGTACACGTGAGCGAAGGGAGCGATCGAACGAGAGCGATCGCTTCCTTCACTCGCTTTTTAATGACGCTCTAGGAAAAACTGGAAAGAGCGCTAAAGGTTTAGCAATTGCTGCCGTTGGTGGTTATGGTCGGGGAGAACTATCTCCTGGCTCAGATTTAGACATAGTTATTTTGCATCAAGGTCAATTTTCACAGAGCGCTTTGAGTGATTTCGTAAATGAGCTTCTGTATCCACTTTGGGACAACAAGAGTGTTGATCACTCCGTTCGCACACGCACAGAGACTCGCGATGCTGCCGAATCAGATTTGAAGGTTGCACTTGGGTTATTGGATATCCGTCTTGTCGCAGGAGATGCAGATTTAGTTGCCTCCGTACAAAGTGAGAGTTTAGATTCCTGGAGAAAGCAGGCTCGCAGTCGATTGCCAGAGCTTAAGAAATCTTTAGAGCAGCGACATGAGCGGGCAGGAGAGTTGGCATATCTACTTGAACCTGATGTGAAAGAAGCGCGCGGAGGACTTCGAGATATAAATGCCCTTCGGGCGATTTCTTTATCGGGTGCAACTAATGTTCCACTTGAGCGCATTAGTTGGGCTGAATCAAAGCTCAATGATGTTCGCGAAACATTGCATCAAACCAGTGGGCGAAATAAAGACAGATTACTTTTTCAGGAACAAGATGCCGTGGCCCGAGAACTTGGATACATCGATGCTGATGCACTTATGAGTGATGTGGCACGAGCGGCCAGGTCTGTTGACTATCTACTCGAATTCACGTGGCACCAACTTGAGCAGAGAGCTAAAGATGGTTTTGGACGTTTTCTTCGCAAGCCCCGCACAGATGTGGTTGCAAAGAATCTCAATGTTTCTCAAAAAGAAGTTGTAATCAATCCGCTTACCGATTTGCATAGCGATCCGATGTTAGGTCTTCGTGCAGCAGCAACGGCAGCACAGTTAGGTCTCCCTATCTCTCTAGAGTCATATTCACTTTTATCAACTGCTCTTAATGAAGGAAAAGGGTTACTTCCAAATCCTTGGCCAAGAGAGGCTCGCGAACATCTGATTTCACTCATCGGAGCAGGTGAATCTATGGTCCCAATTTTTGAAGCACTTGATCAAGAAGAGATTATTTTCCACTGGATTCCAGAGTGGAGAGCATTGCGTTCTTTGCCACAGAGAAATGCGCTGCACCGCCACACAGTTGATAGACATATGGTTGAAACTGCCGTTCATGCTGCTTCATTGACACGTAAGGTGCACCGCCCAGATCTACTTCTCTTTGCAGCCCTTTTCCATGACATCGGTAAAGGCGAGACGGAAGATCACTCGATCAGGGGAGAGCGTTTAATTGGTCCACTAGCAAAGCGCATTGGATTTCCTGAAGAAGACATAGAAGTTATAAAGATTCTTGTTAAACACCATTTGCTTTTATCTGCAACAGCTACACGCCGTGATTTAGATGATCCTGCGACGATTCAATCAATTCTTGCTGTAATTCCAGATTTAACGACGTTAGAACTATTGCACGCACTCAGTATCGCCGACGGTGAGGCAACAGGCAGTGCTGGTTGGAGTGATTGGAAAGCAGCGTTAGTCTCTGATTTAGTAAGACGAGTGAAGAAAGCAATGTCTGGGTCGAGCACGATAGCTGCCCAACCTGAGATAACCCCGGAACAACTCAAAGTCGCTGAAAGCGGAGTGCTGCAGGTAAATCTAGAACAACGTGAAAATGGCTATTCGATTGAAATCATTTCACCAGATAAGCCCGGTCTACTCTCTTTAGTTGCTGGCGTAATCAATACATCTCGCCTAGATGTTCGATCTGCCAGAACAAAGAGCCATGGTTCCTCAGCGGTTATGAAATGGATTGTCACGCCAGAACCACATGCACCAGTAGTAACAGCGCAGAACTTACGTAGTGAAATTGAAAAGGCATTCAATGATGCATCCCATATTCAGGACAGGCTAATCGCAAGAGCGCAGGCTTATGCATCCATTCCTTCTATTCCTGTGCCAGATCCAGTTGTTGAGTTCTACAATGATGGTGCTACGGAGGCAACAATTATTGAAGTGCGAAGTCACGATAGGCCTGGCTTACTCTTTAGAATTGGGGCCGGAATCACACAATCTAAAGTCGATATCAGATCGGCCATTGTTACAACGCTGGGTGCTGAAGCAATTGATACTTTATATGTGACCGAACTTACGGGAGGCCCGCTAAGTGATGAGCGGGCTAACGAGGTAGCTTCGCGTTTATTGCAACTGCTCAAGTAGTCTTAGTGCCTTATGTTTGAGTCACTCACCTCCAGATTTAGCAGCGCGTTTTCATCCCTGCGCTCTCGCGGCAAGATAAGTAGCGCTGATATCGATGCAACCTGTGCTGAAATTCGCCAAGCATTACTTGAATCAGATGTTGCCCTATCTGTCGTGGAAAGCTTCGTTGAGCAGATACGTGAAAAATCATTAGCTGCACTGCCAACAATGCAATCTGGAACTAATCAGGGCCAAGCAATATTTGAAATTGTTAACGCATCTCTTATTGAAATTCTCGGGGGAGAAGCGCGCCGAGTTCGTTTGGCAAAGAATCCTCCAACAGTGATTATGTTGGCAGGTTTGCAAGGCGCCGGTAAAACTACTTTGGCCGGAAAGCTTGCAAAGTTTTATTCCGATCAGGGAAACACACCACTTCTCGTTGCCTCTGATTTGCAACGTCCCAATGCTGTTACTCAACTCCAAGTTGTTGGTGAAAGCATTGGTGTTCCTGTATTTGCACCAGAGCCTGGCAATGGTGTTGGCAATCCAGTAAAGGTTGCAAAGAGTGGAATTGAGTTTGCTAAATCAAAGCTATACAACATGGTCATTGTAGATACTGCAGGTCGTTTGGGTATTGATGAAGAGTTAATGAAACAGGCATCAGATATTCGAGATGCCGTGAATCCAGATGAGATTCTGTTTGTGGTTGATGCAATGATAGGTCAAGATGCGGTAAGAACGTCGCAAGCATTTTTAGATGGTGTTGGCTTTGATGGGGTTGTTCTAACTAAGCTCGATGGTGATGCTCGTGGTGGTGCGGCGCTATCAATAGCTTCAATCACTAAGCGCCCGATTATGTTTGCATCTACTGGTGAAAAGCTCAGTGACTTTGACGTGTTCTATCCAGATCGTATGGCCTCTCGTATTCTTGGTATGGGCGATGTTGCAACGCTTGCCGAGCAGGCTAAAAAGGCTTTTGATGGTGACACATCTGCAAAGCTGGAGGCTAAGTTTGCAAGTGGTGAAGATTTCACGTTGGAAGATTTCTTAGAACAACTTCAGGCCATGTCCAAGATGGGTTCTATGTCTAAGTTATTGGGCATGTTGCCAGGTGCTGGAGCAATGAAGAAGCAGATTGAAAACTTTGATGAAGGCGAAATAGTTCGCACAAAAGCAATAGTTCAATCAATGACTCCAACGGAGCGACGCGACCCCAAAGTTCTCAACGGCTCGCGACGTGCGCGAATTGCACTGGGTTCTGGTCGAAAAGTCTCTGATGTGAACAACTTGGTTGATCGCTTCTCTGCTGCACAGAAGATGATGAAGCAGGTGAGAAATGGCGGCATGCCACAAGGTATGGGCGGTATGGGTATTCCTGCGATGCCCAAGGCCTCTGTTAAGAGCACTCCACCTAAGAAGAAGTCCAAATCAGGTAATCCAGCCAAGCGAGCCCTGGAAGAGGGGCAGTAACGCTCGATTTCACCTTTGCCACCCTTAGATGGCAGAATTGGGCACCTGTTGATGGGGCCCTCTACCCCCGTTCAACATCCACGACCGATAGTTGTATGTAATTGATTGCGCACCCCGCTGCGATTGATTTTTATGACACACATAAACAGGAGCACAACCTCACTTGGCTACAAAAATTCGTTTAATGCGCATGGGTAAAATCCGCACACCATTTTTCCGCGTAGTTGTTACTGACTCACGCAAGGCACGCAACGGTCTTTCAATTGAAGAAATTGGTCGTTATGTTCCAGGACAAGAACCATCACTTATTGAGATCAATTCTGAGCGTGCTCAGTACTGGCTCGGTGTTGGTGCACAACCATCAGAGGCTGTAGAGGCTCTTCTGAAGGTCACCGGCGATTGGCAAAAATTTAAGGGTCTTCCTGGAACCGAAGGAACACTTCGCGTTGCAGCTCCAAAAGTCGGCAAGCATGTTGCCTATGAAGCAGCTATGAAGCAGGCAATGGATGAACCAAAAGAAGGCGCAACTACTCTTAAGAAGAAGGCACAGGAGAAGTTAGCTGCAAAGACAAACCCAGTTGTTGAAGAAGCAGTCGTTGCAGCAACAGTTGCCGAAGCTGTAGTGGAGGAAGTAGTTGAAGTAGCAGCAGATGCAGTAGTTGAAACTCCTGCAGAAGCCGTTGCTGAAACTCTAACTGAAGAAGTGGCTGCCGAATAGCAATGATGGATGAAGCCCTAGAGCATTTAGTAAAGGGAATCGTCGATAATCCCGATGATGTAGTTGTTGCTGAAAAGAATCATCGTCGAGGTACAACTCTTGAGGTTCGTGTGAACCCTGACGATATCGGCAAAGTTATTGGTCGTAATGGTCGTACTGCAAAGGCGCTTCGCACGGTCGTGAGTGCAATTGCAGGACGTACTGTCCGCGTCGATCTCATCGAGACCGACGAAGCACGCTAACAATGCGTTTACTCGTGGGGCGCATCGGTCGCGCCCACGGAATTCTTGGAGAAGCGACGATTGAGGTTCGAACTGATGAACCTGATCGTCGTTTTGCCATTGGTAACAAAGTTCAAACAGATGCCCATGGTGAGCTAACAATTGCTTCTGGCCGTGTCCATAACGGCATTTTATTGCTGGGATTCAACGGCATCACTGATCGCAATGGAATTGAAAAGCTACGCAATACTTTGATTTATAGTGATGTGGATATCAATGAGCCAGGTATTGATGAAGATGATTATCACGTGCTTCAGCTCATAGGGTGTTCGGCTGAACTTGAATCTGGTCAAGTTATCGGCGAAGTAAGTGATGTAGTTAATCTTCCAGGACAGGATTTGCTTGCGATTAAGACAGAAACGGGTGAAGTTCTAATTCCTTTTGTTCATCAGCTAGTTCCGGTTGTTGATGTTGCTTCTCGTAGAGTTGTTGTGATTCCACCTGATATGTCAGGGGAAGTTAAATGAGAATTGATGCTGTAACAATATTTCCCGAGTATTTTGCACCGCTTAAGCTATCTCTTTTAGGCAAAGCACAAGAGAGCGGAATCGTTGAATTCGGTATTCACGATCTACGCAGCTTTGCTACAAATTTTCATAATCAGGTTGATGACACTCCTTATGGTGGAGGCGCAGGAATGGTTATGATGCCTGAAGTGTGGGGACAAGCCCTAGATCCATTGATGAATGCTGAAACAGAGTTAATCATTTTAACTCCAGCAGGAAAGCGCTTTGATCAGCCAATGGCAGCAAAGTTTTCCAAGGCATCTCATCTAGTTTTTGCTTGTGGGCGCTATGAAGGTATTGATGATCGAGTGCGCCAGTATTATCTTTCAAGGAATTATCGTGTTCATGAAGTATCAATTGGGGATTACGTTTTAGGCGGGGGAGAAGTTGCATCCCTTGTGATGATTGAAGCTATAACTCGATTAATTCCAGGAGTTCTTGGAAATCCCGATTCACTTGCTGAAGAATCACATAATCAAGAGGGATATCTTGAATATCCAACCTTCACGAAGCCTCAGAATTGGCGCGATATCCCAGTTCCTGAGATCTTATTGAGTGGAAACCACGGCGAAATTGCAAAGTGGCGAGCGGCACAAGCAATTGAGCGTGCGAAAGATAATTTATAACTCGTCAGTAACCCAAGAATTACCGTAGCGTTGCGCCTATGACTTACGACAGCAAGGCGATTCAAGCTCGACTTATTCGAGATTTAGAACCTGTGGTTGCTGTCGAATTAGATCGACATTTAAAAGTTCAAAAGAATTGGTACCCGCACGAGTATGTCCCATGGTCTGAAGGCCGCGATTATGCTGGGCCTCTAAACGGTGATGCTTGGGAAGCCAAAGATTCACGCCTTACCCCGGTTGCACAAGACTCTTTAATTCTTAACTTATTAACCGAAGATAATCTGCCTAGTTATCACACCGAAATTGCACTCTCTATGGGCCGTGATGGTGCATGGGGAACGTGGATTGAACGTTGGACAGCTGAAGAGGCACGGCACAGCATTGTTATCCGTGACTATTTAATGGCAACACGTGGTGTTGATCCATATGAACTTGAAGATTTGCGCATGGCACACATGTCATTGGGCTATCAAACACCATATGAAAACGACATGTTGCACACTATTGCATACGTTTCTTTCCAAGAATTAGCCACACGCATTTCCCACCGCAATACCGGCAAGATTTCAGATGATCCGATTGCAGAATCGATGATGCAACGTGTTTCTTTGGATGAGAACCTACACATGCTTTTCTATCGCAACACATTAGGCGCTGCCCTTGAAATGGAGCCTAATGCTTCAATGCGCGCTATTGCTGATGTAGTAACTAACTTTGATATGCCAGGTGCAAACATGCCTGGCTTTAGTCGTAAAGCCGTTCAGATTGCGCTAGCTGGTATTTATGACATGCAGCAGCATTTAGAAGAGGTTGTTGCTCCAGTCCTTCGTGCGTGGAATGTCTTTGATCGAACAGACCTTAGCGGTGATGGCCTAGCTGCCCGCGATGAACTTGCAGCATTCTTGGCCAAGGCAACAGCAGAGTCCAACCGCTTTAATGAAAAGCGCGAACTTCATTTTGAGCGTCTCATTGCTCGTGGACAAGAACCATTGCGAATCATTAAGTAGTATTGACCGCATGTCCAAGCGCGTTCTCTTCATCGAGCATGACCATGTTTCTGCTGGTGGTCCTATCTGGAAACAGTTTGAAAAGCGTGGCTATGAAATTTCTCGTTTTATCATCGTTGATGAAGAACATGCCAAGACTCCCAATGTCACACCGGTGTGGCCAGATCTGCTTTCCTTTGATGTAGTAGTTGTTATGGGTGCTCCCTATGCTGCATACGATGATGGCGCAATTGGTAACTGGTTAATTCCACAAGTGGCAAAAATGCGCGAAGTACATAATGCTGGAATCCCAATACTCGGTATCTGCTTTGGAGGACAGCTGATGTCTCGCGTGTTGGGGGGCACGGTTTCGCGCTCTCCACGTGCAGAGCTTGGCTGGTATGAAATAGATAGTGATGATGAGACTTTGATTCCTAAAGGTCCTTGGTTTCAATACCACTGGGATCGATTCACCGTTCCACCTGGGGCGACAGAGATTGCTCGAACAGAATTGTGCCCGCAGGCATATCACTTTGGTCGCACATTGGGCCTGCAATTTCATCCAGAAATTGATTCTGAAGTTTTGGATATGTGGTTGGCAATGGAAGGTGGATGCGCCGAAGTTGAATCTGAAGGCGTGGTTGTAGATCAGCTGCGTGCAGAAACTAGAAAATTAGAGGCTGAAAGCAATCAGCGCGGTTACGATTTAGTTGATCAATTTCTTGATCGCATCGCAACCGCGCCAGTCCGCACAATCTAATTAGTCGTTAGAGATAAATACGTTTTTTAACTCTGTGTAGGAATCAACTGCATCTGGACCTAAACCACGTCCTAGGCCTGACTGCTTAAAGCCACCAAATGGTGTCCAGAAACGCACTGAAGAATTTGAATTTACAGATAGTGCGCCTGTTTCAATCGCGCGGGAAACACGAAGAGCTTTTCCGACATCGCGTGTCCAGATAGAACCGGATAATCCGTACTCGCTATCGTTTGCCATTTTGATACCTTCTGCTTCATCTTCAAAAGTTAAGATTGAAACAACTGGACCGAAGATCTCTTCACGCCATGATTTTGCTTGGTCGTTTTTAGGGAGCAAGACGGTTGGTGGCATCCAGTATCCGGGCCCTGATGGTGCTGAACCTTGGAAAGCAATTTTTTCGTCAAGATAAGACTCAACAACATCAAACTGCTTCTTTGAAATCAGTGGTCCCATTTCAGCAGTAGCAAGATTTGGATCTTCGCAGCGGAACTTCTTAACCGCGACTTCGAAGTGCTCCATGAACTTATCGAATGCAGACTTTTGCACAAGGATTCGCGACCTTGCACAGCAATCTTGGCCAGCGTTATCAAAGACCGCGCCAGGTGCCCCAGCTGCAGCTTTTTCAATATCTGCATCAGCAAAGATGATGTTGGCGCTCTTGCCACCAAGCTCAAGAGTCACGCGCTTCACCTGATCGGCGCATCCAGCCATGATTTGCTTACCAACTTCAGTTGAACCTGTGAAGCCAACTTTTCGAACTAGGGGATGAGTAACAAAGCGATTGCCAACAACACTTCCCTTGCCAGGCAATACGTTGAGAACACCTTCAGGAATTCCGGCGAGCAATGCAAGTTCGCCAAGGCGAATAGCAGTTAGTGGTGTGTATTCGGCTGGCTTTAGAACGACAGTATTTCCAGCAGCTAGCGCTGGTGCAAAGCCCCAACCAGCAATTGGCATCGGGAAGTTCCAAGGAACAATGATCCCAACAACACCCAAAGGCTCTTTAAAAGTTATATCTACTCCACCAGGGACTGGAATTTGCTTACCGAATAAGCGCTCTGGTGCTGCTGAGTAATACATCAGCGTATTGGCAACGTTGTCTGCTTCCCAGAGGGCATTGCCTCGTGTGTGGCCAGCATTAGTGATTTCTAACTGCGCCAACTCTTCACGGTGATCTGTTACAACTTGGGAAAAGGCACGAAGTAAGCGCGCACGCTCACCAGGAGTGACATTTTTCCAAGTTTCAAAAGCTTTAGCTGCCTTTACAATGATCGCATCAGTTTGTTCCAAATCTAAGTGCGGAACATTCTTAACAATTTGTTCAGTGGCAGGGTTGATTACATCGTATGAAGTGGACACGGTTGTTTAGAACCTTTCGAAGTTGCGGACTAATTCCCAATCGGTGATTGCCTTGCCGTAAGCAGCAATTTCAATCTTGGCCATATTTGCATAGTGTGCCTGAACTTCAGCGCCAAAGGTTTCCTTAACCCAAGCAGAACCCTCCCACAGTGCAAGTGATTCATTCATTGATGAAGGAACTCGTTGTGAGTCTGAGGCATATGCATTTCCTGTGAAAGCTGGTTCCAAAGCCATCTTGTTTTTAATTCCATCAAGGCCTGCTGCGATGATTCCAGAAACAGCTAAGTATGGATTTACATCTCCACCTGCAACACGGTTTTCAAGACGAAGGCTTGCACCCTTTCCAACTAAACGAAGAGCACATGTGCGGTTATCGCGACCCCAGCGGATAGCTGTTGGAGCAAATGAGCCTGGAACATAGCGCTTATAAGAGTTGATGTTTGGTGCAAAGAGCAAAGACATCTCGCGCATATGCGCAATCTGCCCAGCAATGAACTGGCGACCAACATCGCTCAGACCCTGCTCTTTATCTGAATCATCAGCCATCACCAGGGAACCATCTAATCCGCGGAATGAAAGGTGAATGTGTGAAGAGTTTCCTTCTTTTTCATTTGGCTTAGCCATGAATGTGAGTGCATAGCCATCTTGTGCTGCAATCTCTTTTGCACCGTTCTTATAGATGACGTGGTTATCGCAATTTGATAGAGCATCAGAGTACTTAAAGGCAATTTCGTGTTGCCCAAAGTTACATTCACCCTTAACGGATTCAACAGTCATTCCAGCTTTTGCCATAGACAAACGGATTCTGCGCAAAAGAGGTTCAATGCGTGATCCACCTAAAATTGAATAGTCAACGTTGTACTGATTAACCGGGATTAGATTCTTGTAGCCCTTGTTCCAAGCTTCCTCATATGTATCTTTGTACACGACGAACTCAAGTTCAGTTCCACACATGGCTTCCATGCCAGCATCTTTGAGCGCTTTAACCTGCTTGCGAAGGATCTGACGAGGGGATGCCACAACATCTGTGTGATCTAGCCATTGCACATCAGCTAACACAAGTGCAGCACCTTCTTGCCAATCAATCATGCGCAAGGTGTCCATATCTGGAACCAAAGCGAAATCGCTATAGCCGCGCTCCCATGAAGACATTTCATACCCATCTACGGTATTCATATCAACATCGACTGCTAAAAGGTAGTTGCACCCTTCAGTGCCATGCTTAAGCACTTCATCAAGAAAGAACTCCCCGTGGATGCGCTTACCTGTTAAGCGGCCCTGCATATCGGTCATTGCTACGACGACGGTGTCTACTTCACCACTCTTGATCTTGGCTGTTAAATCAGCAATTGTCATTGATGTCATGCCCGATAGCCTAACGATTTACGCCTGCAAAATCTAGGGTTAAAAAATCCCCCCGCACTTTGTGTGCGGGGGGATTTATGAGAGTTATAACTCTTTTATAGGTTTGTTCGAGGTCCTGTGTACCACTTCTTAGCAGATAGGTTCCACCAGATCCACAGAATGATTAACGCTCCGCCAGTAACAATCGGTGCGTAGTTCACTGCTGTCCAAGTGAAGCCTTCATTTCCCGGAACACCAGCTGGTGAGAATGGAAGAATAAAGTAAACCGAAATAACTGCGATTTCGGCAACTGCAATGGTGCCCATCCACTTGTACTTAGATCCAAGGTTCCATTCACCAACTTTGAATTTATCACCTGCCTTGAGGCGTAGGTAAATTGGAATTAAGAACGCTAAGTAAAGAGAAATAACACAAACTGATACGACTGCATAAAACGCTGTTGGTGCACCAGTTGGTGATTTCCAAAGAGCTGGAAGTGTCAATACAACTCCGGCAACAGCAGATGCGAGTACTGCATTAGCTGGAACCTGGTGCTTGTTTACTTTCTTCCAGAGATCTCCTCCAGGTACAGCACCGTCGCGTGAGAATGCAAACATCATGCGTGAGCAAGAGGTTAAGCACGCTGTAACACAGAAGATTTGACCAACCGTAGTGATGAGCATGACTAACTTAAATGATGCGCCTCCACCAAGTGCGCTGTATAGCAACGCAATGATTGAACCGCCACCGTAAGGGTTTACAGCTGGATCAAATGAGTTGATGTAATCAGTGTTAGTTGCAACATAAAGGAAAGACATCAAAAGGATATATCCACCAATTGCGGAGTAAGCAATTGACTTCCAAATGCCCTTTGCAGCCGCTAAGTGAGCGCTGTGAGTTTCCTCTGACAAGTGAGCTGAAGCATCAAAACCTGTAATTGTGTACTGAGTGAGCAAGAATCCCAGCGGAAGCACAAAATACCAGTAAGCGTTGTCACCAAAGCCTGAGTTGTTTACTTGTGTGGTAAACATCCAGTTGAGTGATTGATGCTTATCTGTACCAAATACCAGAATTCCAACAATGAGCGCAGCGCCGAAGACGTGCCACCATACTGAAATGTTGTTAAACATAGCTAGTAGTGGACCACTATAAACGTTTACCAAAGTGGCAAAAGCAATAACAATGAGGAAGAGCATGAACTGCTGCTTGATGTAATCCCCACCCATAAAGCTTGTTGCATATGAAGGTGAGTACAAGCCAATGAGGTTGTTTAGGAATCCAGTCACGCCGTAACCCACAGATGCGGTTACAGAGACTAGGCCAATTAGGTTAAGCCAACCAGTGTAGAAACCAGCTCTAGCTCCACCTAGCTTTGATGACCACCAGTAAATACCACCTGAAGTTGGATATGCAGAAGCAAGTTCTGACATACAAAAGCCGATAATCAAAATAAAAAGTGAGATCAGCGGCCATCCGATTGAAATTGCAACCGGGCCACCGTTATTCCAAGCCTGCGCAAATGTTGTGAAACAACCTGCGAGAATTGAAATGATTGAGAATGAGATTGCAAAGTTCGAAAATGAACTCCATGTTCGGTTAAGTTCTTGCTTATAACCGAGTTGATTTAAGCGTTGTTCGTCTGTAAGTGCCAAGATGTTCTCCTCCTTGAGCCATTTGGGGGTAAACTTTCTACTCCACAGTGTGACGGAAATGGAAGAGGTTTTCTCAAAAATGTGCCGACTTATGGGCTACGTGTCGCGGGCTGAATCCTCATTTCCCGCACAAGTAGGTAAAGATTTTGAAGAATTCATCGCCCTGTCATCTGTTCACTGCGATGGCTGGGGAATTGCGACAAATGATAGACAGCACGCACAAGCAGTCCTAGAAAAAAAGGTTGAAGCTGCGGCCGAGAGTGCAACATTTCAAAAAGTAATTGCTGACAATGCAGCCGATGGAGCGCTACTTCACCTACGTTGGGCAACCAAAGGTTTATCAGTTAGTGAGAACAACACTCATCCATTTGTTTATGGGGATTACTCATTTATCCATAATGGGTCTATTTTTCCTCCGGATTCTTTTTCTGACTTCATTGATGAAAAATTCAAGAAGTTAATTGTTGGTGACACTGATAGTGAGCGCTATTTCTATCTGATGATGACACAGATCGAGAAACTAGGTTTAGCTGACGGAATCAAGACAACTGTTGCTATTATCAAAGAACATGGAAAGACAACATCTTTAAACTTCATGTTGATGAACAAAGAGAGTTTTGTTATTGGTAGTGAGCACAATTCTGAAAAGAAACCAGATTGGGCACCTGCTGACTATTACGTCATCAAGTATAAGAAAAACTCTGATGGGGTTCTCTTTGCATCAAGTGGATGGAACCAACCAGGCTGGCACACCTTAGAAAATCACCATGCGGCCATCGTGAACCGTTCAACCTTTGAGATTGACGTAATCAACCTCTAATTTCTCCCATTACGATAGGTGCATGAACCGCACCTATGCCGTCGAAACTTATGGCTGCCAGATGAATGTGCATGATTCAGAGCGTATTTCCGGATTACTTGATGAGGCAGGTTTTATTCCAGCCGAGCCGGGGACTCAGGCAGACATTGTTGTTTTCAATACATGTGCAGTGCGTGAAAATGCAGATAACAAATTATATGGAAACTTATCTTTCTTAGCTCCCATTAAAAAAGCTAACCCCAATATGCAGATTGCAGTTGGTGGATGCTTAGCTCAAAAAGATCAGGCAACAATTTTGAAAAAGGCACCATATGTCGATGTGGTCTTTGGAACTCACAATGTTGGCTCACTCCCGGTCTTACTTGAGCGTGCTCGAATCGAAGAAGAATCTCAGATTGAAATTCTTGAATCTTTGGAGCATTTTCCATCAACTCTTCCGGCAAGACGTTTATCAGCCTTCTCTTCCTGGGTATCTATCTCGGTTGGGTGTAATAACACCTGCACTTTTTGCATTGTGCCAACTTTGCGTGGTATTGAAAAAGATCGAAGTGCAATCGATATTTTGAGTGAAGTTCGAGCACTAGTTGATCAAGGCGTTATAGAAATTACGTTGCTAGGTCAAAATGTGAACGCCTATGGAGTTGATTTTGGCGATAGAAGTGCGTTTGCCAACTTGCTTAAAGAATGTGGCAAAGTTGATGGATTAGAACGAGTACGTTTTATGTCTCCGCACCCACGTGATTTTACCGATGATGTTATTGAAGTTATGGCAACAACAGCTAATGTCATGCCACATCTTCATATGCCGCTTCAGTCAGGTTCTAATTCAATTTTGCAAGCTATGCGTCGCTCATATAGAACCGATAGATATTTAGGAATAATTGATCGAGTCCGTACTGCCATGCCACATGCTGCAATTACAACTGACATCATTGTTGGTTTCCCTGGTGAGACTGAAAGTGATTTCCAGGCGACAATGGATCTTTGTACGCAGGCACGTTTTGCAGCTGCCTACACCTATCAATACTCAAAGCGTCCCGGAACACCGGCAGCTTCTATGCCCGATCAAGTTTCGCCAGAAGTTGTTGGTGAGCGCTATACACGTTTGCATAATCACCAACAGGCAATATCTCTTTCTGTAAATGAAGAAGCAGTCGGTACGAAATTTAAAGTATTAGTTGGTGATTATGAGGGCCGCAGAGATGAAGCGCAGGCGCGTATGACTGGGCGTAGTGAGGATTTTAGATTAGTTCACTTCTCAAACAGCATCGAAGCACGCCCCGGTGATGAAGTGGAGGTATCTATTACTCAAGCTTCAGCGCACTATTTAATCGGAAATCCATTAAAAGTGAGAGCTACACGCGGTGGAGATGCTCATGCAGCACGCACTGCAGAAAAGAAGAGTGCAGCGACATTACTGGGAATGCCGACGTTAAAAGTATGAAGTTGATTGTTATTTGCGGGGCTACTGCAACCGGAAAGAGCGATTTAGCAATCTCGCTTGCTCAACACTTAGGGGCTGAAATTATTAATGCTGACTCGATGCAGATTTATAAAGGCATGGATATCGGTACCGCAAAACTTCCCGTGAGCGAGCGAGCAGGAATCACCCACCATATGCTCGATGTTTTAGAAGTCACGCAGGATTCAACGGTTGCTTGGTATCAAGAACAAGCACGTAATGCAGTAAGTGAAATCCATAGCCGTGGTAAGGATGTGATTGTAGTTGGTGGCACAGGACTCTATATAAAGGCAGTTCTTGACGATCTGAACTTTCCAGATACTGACCCAGTAGTGCGCGCATCATTAGAACTTGAATTGGCAACTATTGGGTTGAATGCACTGTTTGAGCGCTTAGAAAAACTCGATCCTGCAGCCGCCATAGCTATTGATCGCGCTAACTCTCGCCGAGTAATTCGCGCTCTAGAAGTAATCGCAATTACTGGTAAACCATTCACAGCTAATCTGCCACGAGAGTCAAGCACTCGTTATCCCAATGCAGTCCAGTTCGGATTAGTAATGGACCGAGATCATCTAAGTGAGCGAATAAGTGCACGCGTTGATCGCATGTGGGAGTCAGGTTTTGTTGAAGAAGTTGAGCAGTTACTCAAAGATGGAATCACTTCTGGGCGCACAGCCCAGTTAGCTCTAGGGTATTCACAACTCATTGCTATGAAGAATGGGTTATGGAGTGAGGAAGAAGCCAAAGAGGACACAAAACGGGCCACGCGCCAATACGCCCGTCGTCAAGAGACTTGGTTTTCGCGTGATGATCGAATTAAGTGGATATCACAAGCCCAGCCTCGTCTAGAAACTGCACTGAAACATCTAGAGAAGATAAACTAGGAATAATGATTGCAACGTATGGTCACGGGACTGAGAATGACTTTGTTCTCGTTTTTGACCCAAAAAATGAACAATCCATAACTACTGCCCAGACCGCTGCGATTTGTAACCGCGAATCAGGAATTGGTGCAGATGGATTAATACGAATTATTAAGCGTGATGAGAAGTGGTTTATGGATTACCGTAACGCTGACGGCTCTTTGGCAGAAATGTGCGGAAATGGCATAAGAGTGATGGCAAGATATTTGGTGGAACGTGGCCATATACCTGAGGGTATTTTTGGAATTAATACACGTGATGGAATGAAGCATTTACGCGTACCAATGGTTGGCGATATCTCCGTAAACATGGGCAAGGTTACCGATGAAGAGATAGCAATAACTGCAGCAAATAATGGACATATTTGGAATGGCTACAACATTAATGTTGGTAATCCCCATGCAGTTGTATTTGTTGATGACATTTCTCAGGTAGGTGCCCTCGATGACGCTCCGATTGTTAGACCAAAGGACACTTATCCTGAAGGTGTTAACGTTGAGTTTGTTCAAATCACGGGAGACAACGAAGTAACAATGCGTGTATTTGAAAGAGGAAGCGGTGAAACGCGCTCCTGTGGCACAGGCACATGCGCTGTAGCACTTGCTGCATCCCTTCATACAAAGAAACGACTACCAGCACATTGGATTATCAATCCACCAGGAGGACGTTTAGAAGTTTCTATTGACGCACACTCCAACGCCACATTGATTGGCCCTGCAGTTCTAGTGAAAGATGTGGATATTTCGGAGTTTTTACTTGCCTGAGAAAGATTTCGATGATGAATTTGAAGCTCTACTCGCTGAAAGCGCTCGAGTTACCGCTGAATACGACGCCAGCGATGAGGATGAATTAGTAGATCCAACTCAGGAACTTTCAGAGCGCCATTCGTTAAGACGCGTAAAAGGTTTTTCTACACAGCTCCAAGATATTACTGAGGTTGAAAATCGTGAATTACAACTTGAAAAAGTTGTCTTAGTGGGTGTGTGGACAGAGGGCACTTCAGAGATGGCTGAGAACTCTTTAGCAGAACTTAAAGCATTGGCTGAAACTGCGGGTTCAGAAGTCATGGAAGGAATTATTCAGCGTCGCGATAAAGCAGATCCAGCCACTTACATCGGTTCTGGAAAAGTCGCAGAGCTCAAGCAGATTGTTGTTGCAACTGGCGCTGACACCGTGATTTGTGACGGAGAGCTGTCACCTTCACAACTTCGACAGTTAGAAGAGAAAATCAAGGTGAAAGTTGTGGATCGCACCGCCTTGATTCTAGATATTTTCGCTCAACACGCTAAAAGCAAAGAAGGTAAGGCGCAAGTAGAGCTGGCACAAATTGCATATTTATTACCACGTCTACGTGGTTGGGGTGATTCACTCTCACGCCAAGCAGGTGGTCGCGCAGCTGGTGGTGCTGGTATTGGCGGACGTGGTCCAGGTGAAACAAAGATTGAAACAGATCGCCGCAAAATCCGTGACAAGATGGCAAAGTTGCGCAAAGAGATTGCTGAGATGAAGGTCGCGCGTGATACTAAGCGACAAGAGCGCAAGCGTTTTAATATCCCCTCCGTTGCTATTGCCGGATACACCAATGCTGGGAAATCATCACTGCTCAATCGCCTCACTGATGCGGGTGTCCTTGTTGAGAATGCACTTTTTGCTACCTTAGATCCAACTGTTCGTAAATCTCAAACTAGTGATGGTCGTGTATACACATTAAGTGACACGGTGGGATTTGTTCGACACCTACCTCACCAGTTAATTGATGCCTTTAAATCAACACTTGAAGAAGTATCTGGATCCGATGTAATTGTGCATGTTGTCGATGGATCCCACCCAGATCCATTTGAACAGATTCGCGCAGTTCGCGAAGTAATTGCAGAAATTGGCGGGGGAGATATCCCTGAAATTATCGCGATTAACAAAGTTGATGTCGCTAATCCTGACGTTGTCATGGAGATTTTGCGGAAAGAACCAAATAGCTATGCATTTTCAGTGAGAACTGGCTTTGGTATCGAGGGCCTGGTTTATGCAATTGAGCGTTCATTGCCAAGGCCATCAGTTGAAATCAATGCAGTGATTCCATATGAGCGAGGCGACTTAGTGCATGAGATTCATGAGCGTGGAGAAATCTTTTCTGAGGTGTATGAAGAGGGTGGGACTGCTATTCATGGTCGGGTCGATGCAACGCTGGCTGCGGCGATAGAAAAGGTGCAAGTGAGGGGGGAATAACCCCGACACGCCGAGCGTTATAGCAACAGTAAAGGCTGATGTGCGCCATGATGCGCCCGCAGGAACTAGTCAAGTATGGAATCGAGGTGAGAGCAATGGCAACAGATTACGACACACCCAGAAAAACAGATGAAGAACTACATGAAGAGTCGTTAGAAGAGTTAAAAGCTAAACGTGTCGATGCTCAATCCGGCCAGATCGATGTCGATGAAGCTGAAGCTGCTGAGAGCCTAGAACTGCCTGGTGCAGATTTATCAGGTGAAGAATTAGCAGTTCGAGTTGTACCAAAGCAGGTTGATGAATTCACATGTTCACGCTGCTTCCTTGTGCATCACATCACTCAGCTTGCAAAAGGTGAAGGTGCCAAGGCTGTATGTAAAGAGTGTAATTAATTCTCTCTTAATACTTTAGCTAGTTGATTTGCCTTGTTACTAGTAATTAACCAGTATGGCGTTTCATCTCGATCATCAATAACTTCTACTTTCACCCCAGTTGATGACCAAAATCTAAATGCTAAAAAGGCCATTGGATTTGCATCACGCGATCTGATGGCTTTCATTGCTGCGCTGTCTAACTGTGTGACCTGTCCTATGTATTTCAATTCAATATGAGCTTTGCCCACCATGAGTTCAGAGTGATCAACTTGGATTATTAAGCGTGTGCGGATGGAAATCAAAACCAAAAGGGCGCTGAGCGCAAGAAAGGTAACCAGTGCTGCAGAGTTTCCGAGTGCAGCCCATACTGAGAGAACAAAGGAGAGAAAAAAGAAGTAAATAAGTGCCAGTAGCCAGAGTGGCATACGGATCACTTCGCGGTATCGCATAGGTCATACGCTATCGGATACTCTTTGCATTATGAGCCGTATCGCTTCGACCGTGCCACCCCAAGGTGCCATCATTCCAGAGCGACATCCAAAAGCTCCGCCAGTTGGTTCAAAGATTCCCTCACATTTTGGTCACTGCTTTGGTTGTGGTGAACTCCATCCCACTGGTTTACATCTTGTTGCTTATGCCGGAGATGGCGCTGACATTACTGCGCAATTTACTGTTACTGAAAATCATCAAGGAGCACCTGGTTTAGCTCACGGAGGATTACTTTCACTGGCCTTTGATGAAGCACTTGGAAAGTTAATGTGGTTACTTCGTGCGCCTGCGGTTACTGCCCGTCTTGAAACAGATTTCTTAAAACCAGTTCCTATGGGTTCAACTTTGCACATCACTGCCAAAATTACTGGTCAAGTAAATCGCAAGGTTTATTCCTCTGCTGAAGGTCGCTTAGACACACCAGATGGTCCACTGGCTGTTCGTGCGGCAGCTTTATTTGTCATTGTTCCAATGGATCACTTCCTCAATAATGCGCCTAAGGAGTATTTAGACCACATAGCTAAGAGTCCTGAGATTCTGGCTTTTGTTGATCCTGATTTTGAGATTAATCCATAGATGAGCCAACTAAAAGTTTTGATCAAGCGCTTGGATCCCTCGGTTCCACTTCCACATTATGCAAAAGGTGGCGATGCTGGAGCTGATTTAGTAACGACAAAAGATTTCACTTTGGCCCCAGGGGAACGCGCACTCATTCCAACTGGCATATCAATCGCACTTCCTAATGGCTATGTGGCACTGGTGCATCCTCGATCTGGATTGGCAATTAAACACGGAGTTACACTGGTGAACACTCCTGGAACCATAGATGCTGGTTATCGTGGTGAAATTGCTTGTATTTTGATTAATCATGATTCTAAGGAATCAGTTTCATTTAAGAAGGGCGATCGTATTGCCCAATTGGTTATTCAACAAGTTGAAAGAGCTCAGTTCATCCAAGTAGAAGAGCTACCTGGATCTGGGCGAGGTAACGATGGTTTTGGATCTACTGGTGTGGCATGAGCGAACATAACCAAGATAAAGAGACTGTAATAAAAGCTCTTGGAGGAAAGAAAGGGCTTATCGACTCGGGACTGCCTGCAGTAATTTTCCTTGTGACTTTTAATCTTAGAAACAATCTACGAGAAGCCATAATTGCCGCGTTGAGCCTTTCAATTTTTTTAGCAATTTTACGGTTAGCCAAAAAAGATACGATTCAGCATTCAGTCTCGGGTATTTTGGGTGTTTTGATATGTGCTTATTTTGCCAATCGTTCCGGCAACGCATCTGACTTTTACATTCCTAAACTACTCACAAATCTTGCATATGGAACTGCGTATTTAGTTGCAAATCTTGTTGGGTGGCCATTGCTTGGAATTGTTTTAGGCCCATTGCTAGGTGAAAACTTTGAATGGCGCAAAAACCCAGTTCGTAAGAGGGTTTACACACGGGCTAGCTGGATTTGGGTTGCAATGTTCTTCTCACGCATTGCAGTCCAGTATCCAATTTATCGTAGCGGCAATGTGAATTTACTTGGCACAGTCAATCTTGCGATGGGTTATCCATTATTTATTGCTACAGCCTACGCAAGTTGGTTAGTGATTAAAACTGCTCCGCCTGTGATTAAATCTAGTTAGTTATAAAGCAAGATTTAATGCGGGCTTCGGCATCAGATGAAGCAACAAATAGAAGTTCATCTCCAGCAGCAAAAACATCATGGGCTTTGGCGGTGATTACACGGCCATCTCGAACAATTGCTGCAAGAGCTGCATCTTCTGGAAGTTCAATCTCTTCTACGGTTTTACCAATACATGAAGATCCATCAGGAAGAGTTAACTCAACAAGATTTGCTTGACCCTTTTTAAATGAGAACAAGCGAACAACATCACCAACACTTACAGCCTCTTCAACAAGGGCTGCAATGCTGCGAGGAGTTGATACCGCTACGTCTACGCCCCAAGAAGAGTCAAAAAGCCATTCATTCTTTGGGTGGTTAATTCGGGCAACAACACGTGGCACGCCATATTCAGTTTTTCCCAGAAGTGATGTCACTAAGTTTGCTTTGTCATCACCTGTTGCAGCAACTAAAACTTGGCATGTATTGAGGTGGGCATTATCTAAAGATGTAATTTCACAGGCATCAGCCATCAACCACTCAGCATCTGGGACGCTCTCAAGTTTCAGGGCTTTGGGATCTTTGTCGATGAGTAAAACTTGGTGTCCGTTATCGAGAAGTTCGCGCGCAATGGCTCGACCCACATTTCCTGCACCAGCGATTGCAACCCTCATTGACGCTCTCCATCTGGTGTATTGGCAAGAATTTCTTCAGTCTTAGCAATGTCTTGATCGCGCACCATTACATGGATCAGATCGCCTTGTTGCAAAACGGTGTGTTCGTCAGGAATGAGGCCAACTCCAAGGCGAGTAATAAATGCCACACGAGCTGGAGTGAGCTCATCTATAAGAATAATCTGTCGTCCATACCAATCATTGTGTGGGTGCATTTCACACAGTTGGACGGTTCCACTGGCATCGCGCCATTCAGAACGTGAACCTTCTGGAAGCAATCTGCGCAAAATTTGATCTGTTGCCCAAAGAACTGTCGCAACAGTTGGGATTCCTAGGCGCTGATAAATTTCAGCACGACCTGGATCATAAATGCGGGCTACAACGTTTTGAACTCCATACGTCTCTCGAGCAACGCGTGCGGCCAAAATGTTTGAGTTATCACCATTACTAACAGCCGCAAATGCATCGGCATCTTGAATTCCAGCTTCGCGTAGTACATCTCGGTCAAAGCCAACACCAGTGACAGTTTTGCCTTTGAAGTTTGGACCCAAGCGGCGAAACGCTTCACGTGCTTGATCAATGACAGCAACGGTGTGGCCAGCTGCTTCAAGATCAGTGGCCAATGATGAGCCGACTCGACCGCATCCCATGATGACTACGTGCATATGTATTAACTTACACCCATAAGGTTAGCTCCGTGGCACCAACTATGAAAAGAACCCTTGTGGTCGGCGAAGTTATTGAGGTAACAATAGAAAAGGTTGCCCACGGCGGCCACTTTATTGCCCGGCACGGAGGCTGCGTGATTTTCGTGCGCCATGCCATTCCCGGCGAAAAGTGCCGTATCCAAATCACTTCGGTAGGAAGTTCCTTCAACCGCGCAGATGTTATTGAAACCTTAGAAGCATCTAGTGACCGTGTTGTTGCTCCATGTGAATACTCAAACCGTAATGGGTGCGGAGGTTGCGATTTTCAGCACATCACAATCGAGCGGCAACGAAAACTAAAAGCAGATGTCATTACTGAGCAATTTGCACGTATTGCGAAGATGGAAATGGCCGTTGAAGTTGAATGTGTTGGCCCAGAACTTGGTTGGCGCTCTCGAATCACTTCAACAACTGATAAAAATGGGCGGCTTGGATTTATTGGCTCTCGAAGTCACACAGTAATCCCAGTTTCTAATTGTTTGGTTGCCGCTAAGGAAATTGCATTTTCTGAATTAGCTGCGCGAAAATGGAAAGGGGATATGCGCGTTGAGATTGCTGCCTCTAACAGTGATGAACGCTCTATTTCACTTATGCCAACTCGCGGAGAAAGCAAGTCTCGTTTGAGCGAAGGACCAGCAATATTGCATGAAAAGGTTTTGGATAAAACTTTAGGAGTTAGCAATAACTCTTTTTGGCAAGGTCATGTCAATGCTCCTAGTGTGTTGAGCGAAGTAGTCCGAGATTTTGCTGGAGTTAAGAACGCCGACCATGTTTTGGATCTTTATGGAGGTGTTGGACTTTTTGCCGCAGCGCTGATTGACCTGGTTGGTTTAGAGGGAAGAATTGAACTCATCGAAGGTAGCAAAAGTGCAACCTCTGATGCTTCTAGAAATTTTGCTGAAAACATAAATGTTAAAGTTATTACTGGAGATGTAGCCACGCACCTACCAAGGATAAATTCGGTAGACGTTGTAGTTCTAGACCCACCCCGCGACGGTGCTGGAAAAATAGTGGTCAGCGAAATTGCCAGACTCAAACCACGAACAATTGTCTATGTGGCATGTGATCCAGCGGCATTAGCGCGTGATACTGGTTACTTTTTGGAACGTGGATATTCACTCGTAAAAATGAGAGCTTTTGATCTCTTTCCAATGACACATCACATCGAATGTGTTGCGCGCTTTGAGCCCACTAAGGTATCTTGACGCTCAAGAATGCGAAGATTTATTAGGGGAGATGATGAGTAAGAACTCTTTCAACGCAAAGAAGAATCTAGAAGTTGCGGGTAAGAGTTATGAGATTTTTGATATCTCCAGCATCGAAGGCGCCACTAGCCTTCCATTTTCACTGAAAGTTCTCTTAGAAAACCTTCTTCGCACAGAAGATGGTGCAAACATCACAGCTGATCACATCAAAGCTCTAGCTAATTGGAATCCAGCAGCAGAACCAGATACTGAAATTCAGTTCACTCCTGCACGTGTAGTCATGCAGGACTTTACAGGTGTGCCCTGCATTGTGGACCTTGCAACAATGCGTGAGGCAATCGTGGATTTGGGCGGAGATCCATCAAAAGTTAACCCACTTGCCCCAGCAGAGTTAGTCATTGATCACTCAGTGATTGCAGATGTTTTTGGAACTAAAGATTCTTTTGAGCAAAATACTGATATTGAATATGAGCGCAACCAAGAGCGTTATCGCTTTTTGCGTTGGGGTCAAACTGCCTTTGATGAGTTCAAGGTAGTACCGCCAGGAACTGGGATTGTCCACCAGGTAAATATTGAGTACCTAGCTCGCGTAGTCATGACTCGCACAGTTGGTGGAGTCTTACGCGCTTACCCAGACACCGTTGTTGGAACAGATTCTCACACAACGATGGTTAACGGTTTAGGAGTTCTCGGATGGGGTGTTGGTGGAATTGAGGCAGAGGCAGCGCTCCTTGGTCAGCCAGTTTCAATGCTCATCCCACGTGTTGTGGGATTTAAATTAACCGGTCAACTTCCTCTTGGAACTACCGCAACAGATATGGCCCTGACTATTACTGAAATCTTGCGCAAGCACGGTGTTGTTGGAAAGTTTGTCGAGTTCTATGGCCCAGGTGTGGTCTCAGTCCCTATGGCTAATCGGACAACTATTGGAAACATGAGTCCTGAGTACGGATCAACATGTGCAATTTTCCCTATCGATGAAGAAGCTTTGCGATACTTGCGCCTAACTGGGCGAAGTGATGATCAAGTTGCATTGGTTGAGCAGTATGCAAAGAAGCAAGGCCTTTGGCATGACCCATCAGTTGAGCCACGTTTTTCTGAGCAAGTTGAGTTAGATCTATCTACCGTGGTGCCATCTATTGCTGGACCTAAGCGTCCACAAGATCGCATCTCTCTTAGTGATTCAAAGTTAGCTTTTGAAAAGATTTTACCTACTTACTTCTCAGACAAAACATCTAGAGACGAGGTAAAGGCAGGGTCTACGCGTGTGAAAAATGGAGATGTTGTGATTGCATCCATTACATCGTGCACCAACACATCAAATCCATCGGTAATGATTGGTGCGGCACTTCTCGCAAAAAAGGCCGTTGAAAAAGGTTTGAAATCAAAGCCTTGGGTCAAAACAACTCTTGCTCCAGGCTCAAAAGTTGTAACTGATTACTATGACCGTGCTGATTTAACTAAATACATGCAAGCATTGGGTTTTCACTTAGTTGGTTACGGTTGCGTAACCTGTATTGGCAACTCAGGTCCACTACCTATTGAAATTAGTAAGGCCGTCAATGACTCAGATTTAGCAGTCACCGCAGTCCTGTCTGGTAACCGAAATTTTGAAGGCCGCATTAGTCCTGATGTGAAGATGAACTATTTAGCTTCACCGCCATTGGTTGTGGCATATGCAATTGCGGGAACGATGGATCATGACTTTGAGAGAGACTCTCTGGGGCAAGATCAAAATGGTAAAGATGTCTACCTAGCCGATATCTGGCCAACACCAGCTGAAATTCAATCTGTTATTGACTCTTCAATTTCATCTGCCATGTTTACAAAAGATTATGCTTCAGTTTTTGATGGAGATCACCGCTGGAAGTCATTGGCTACACCAGTTGGAAAAGTTTTTGAGTGGGATCCTAACTCTACCTACGTGAGAAAGCCTCCGTACTTTGATGGAATGCTAAAAACGCCGACTCCGGTTGTAGATATCTCTGGTGCGCGCGTCTTGGCTGTGCTTGGGGATTCAGTAACAACTGATCACATCTCACCTGCAGGAAACATCAAAGCTGATTCACCAGCAGGTAAGTACTTAGCTGAGCATGGAATTGATCGTAAAGATTTCAACTCTTATGGCTCTCGCCGAGGAAATCATGAAGTAATGATTCGTGGAACATTTGCCAATATTCGTCTGAAGAATTTATTACTAGATGGCGTTGAAGGTGGCTTCACGCGCAACTTTGCAACTGATGGAAAACAATCAACGATTTATGATGCATCAGTTGCTTATCAAAACGCTGGAACACCGTTAGTTATCTTGGCAGGTAAGGAATACGGCTCTGGTTCTTCACGTGACTGGGCTGCTAAGGGAACTGCACTACTTGGAGTGCGCGCAGTAATCGCTGAAAGCTTTGAACGCATTCACCGTTCCAACTTGATTGGAATGGGAGTCCTACCTCTTCAATTTAAAAATGGCGATAATGCTCAGTCTCTTGGCATTACAGGTGAGGAAGAATTCTCAATCAGCGGCATCACAGCACTCAATACTGGGGGAGTTCCAAAGGAGCTCACAGTGAGTGCTGGAAGCAAGACCTTTGTTGCAACTGTGCGCATAGATACTCCAGGAGAAGCCGATTACTACCGCCACGGTGGAATTATGCAGTACGTTCTTCGCTCGCTCTTAAGCTCTCCTAGGGAAGAGATGCAACTCCCTTCGGATGAAAACGCTGACCGCAAGCAGACTCGCTAATACCCTCACGATCCAAGTACGGCAATATTCCACCTAGATGCATTGGCCAGCCTGCGCCCATCAACATGCAAAGATCAATCTCAGCGGCAGTTGAAACAACACCTTCATCAAGCATCATTCGCGCTTCAACGGCAAGTGCGGTTAGTGCGCGGCTGCGAACTTGCTCAGCCGTTGATGGCGAATCTCCTTTATGAATAAGAGCTAGGGCGGCTGGATTTGCGCCATAACTTCCATCTTCATTTTTAACATAGAAGTTTCGAACGCCTTCTTTCACCATCGCAGCCATGGTTGGTGAAATACGGTAGCGATCACCAAGATTTGCATGCAAGGTTTCAGATACGTGTAATGCAACTCCTGGACCAACTAGGTCTAGAAGTTGGAATGGTGACATTGGGAAACCAATAGAACGCATAGCGTTATCGGCAACCTCTGGTGCTGTGCCTTCATCTACAGCATCAGTGATTTCGCCCATGAAGCGAGTTAACAAGCGATTAACAACAAAGCCAGGTGCATCTTTGCAGATGATCATGGTCTTCTTGAGTTCTTTACCCACAGAGATTGCCGTTGCCGTAGTTGCATCATCAGTCTTGCTTGTTCGAGCGACTTCAAGCAAAGGCATGACGGCGACTGGATTAAAGAAGTGAAATCCCACGACTCGCTCAGGATTTTTAAGTCCTTCACTCATGCGCTCAACTGAAAGTGATGAGGTGTTTGTCGCCAATACGCACTCAGGGGAAACTATTGTTTCAAGCTTCTTGAAGAGCTCTTGCTTGAGAGATAGTTCTTCGAAGATCGCTTCAATAATAAAATCGCATCCAGCGAACGTGTTTTGATCAGATGATCCTGAAATAAGAAGGGACAAACGAGCTGAAGATTCAGCGCTCATGCGCTTCTTCTCAACTAATTTAGCCAACTCATTTTTAACCCAGGCCACACCTTTATCGGCCCGCTCTTGATCAATATCTGTCATAACGACTGGGCACTTGAGATTACGTAGAAGAAGTAGTGCTAGTTGTGATGCCATGAGTCCTGCGCCAACAACTCCTACTTTGCCCACCTTACGAGCAAGAGCTGGCTTTGGGGCACCTTCTACTTTCTTGCGCTTCTTTTGAATGACATTGAAGGCATAGAGAGATGCACGCAGCGGATCACTCATTGTTAAATCAGCTAGAGCTAAATCTTCAGCATCAAAGCCAGCACTTAATGTGTTGCTCTTGGCTGCGCTGATGAGTTCAAGAGCCTTCATCGGTGATGCTATTTCGGCTCCGCCGTACTTCTTAAGTGCAGCAGCTTTTCCAGTTGCAAGGGCGCTTTCCCATGCTGGATCTTGGCTGTAGTCCTTGCGCTCAACTTTAGTTGTTCCATTGAGAACATTTGCTGCAAATGCAATGGAGCGCTCTAGGAAATCAGAAGGTTCATACACAGCATCGACAACACCAAGCTTGAAAGCATCTTTAGCTTTCATCATGGTGTTGTTATTGAGAGCATTTAACATGATTACTTGAACAGCGCGCTCGGGTCCAATTAACTTAGGCAAAATAGTTGCACCGCCCCAACCAGGAACTAGGCCAAGGAATACTTCTGGCAAAGCAGTAAATGCTGTGGAGGCAAGTGTGCGGTAGTGGCAATGAAGTCCAACTTCAAGTCCGCCACCAAGTGCCAAACCGTTGATGAAAGCAAATGTTGGAATTTTTGATTCACCTAAGCGGCGAAAGACATCATGACCCAATTTTCCGATACCAAGTGATTGCTCTCGGGTTGTAATAAATGAGAGCGCAGATAAATCAGCTCCTGCTGCAAAAATAAAAGGCTTACCAGTCAGTGCAATTGCAGCTGGATTGAGCTCAGTAGCTGCCGTAATAGCTGCATCTAATGCAAATAGAGACTGTGGGCCAAAAGTATTGGGGCGATTATGATCTAGTGAGTTATCTAAAGTAATCAGAGCTAAGACGCCTTTGGCACCGAAGGCACTTAAATCAACTTGTCGAACAAGAGCTTGAGTGACAACCTCTTCTGGTGCACCTTCTGGAAGTTTGATATCTACGCTCATTTATTTCACCTGACCACTAAAGTGTGGGTTTTCCCAAATAACAGAGCCACCCATACCAAGACCGATACACATAGTTGTTAAGCCATAGCGCACCTCTGGGTGGGCTTCAAAAGATCTCGCTAGATTGAGCATAAGGCGAACGCCAGATGATGCAAGTGGGTGCCCAACTGCAATTGCTCCACCAAATGGATTAACGCGGGCGTCATCATCGGCAATTCCAAAGTGCTCAAGAAAAGCTAGCACCTGCACGGCAAAGGCTTCATTAATCTCAAAGAGTCCAATATCTTCAATACTCAACCCTGCTTGTGAAAGAGCTTTAATAGTTGAAGGAACTGGACCGAATCCCATTACTTCAGGTTCCACTCCAGCAAATGCGTATGTAACCAATCGCGCCTTAATGCTTAGACCTAACTCTTTTGCTTTGTCTTCACTGGCTAGAAGCGCCGCAGTTGCTCCATCATTTAATCCAGAAGAGTTACCGGCAGTGACTCGACCTGCTGGACGAAAGGGAGTCTTTAAACCTGCTAGACCTTCCATCGTTGTAGTTGGGCGAGGTGCTTCATCAACTGTTGCAATTGTCCAACCCAATTCTGCACTACGTGCAGCCATTGGGATGAGATCTCGCTGAATCAATCCAGCTTGATATGCCTTAGTTGTTTTGAGTTGTGAGTTTAGTGCATATCTATCTGCGCGCTCTTTTGTAATAGTTGGAAAACGATCGTGCAATCTTTCAGCGGTTGCACCCATTGCAAGAGCATCTTGTTCAACTAGTTTTTCAGCTAAATAGCGAGGATTAGGATCCATGAGTTCACCCATTGGATGATTTCCCATATGTTCTACGCCACCGGCAATAGCAATATCGTTTGAGCCAAAAGCAATGGCGCCTGCAATTGTTGTTACTGCGGTTAATGCACCTGCACACCAGCGATCTATTGAATAGCCAGGAACAGTGTTTGGTAATCCTGCTAGGAGGGTGGCACTGCGGCCGATGTTCATTCCCTGATCACCTGTTTGTGTTGCAGCGGCGATGGCAACATCATCTATTGCACTATGGTCAACATTTGGATTTCTATCTAAGAGTCCGCGAATTGCGCGCACCATCAAATCATCGGCGCGTGTACCTGCATACATCCCCCCTGCTTTTCCAAAAGGGGTACGAACGGCATCGACTAAGACAACTGAGCGAGACATAGTGATCCTTTACTAGGAGTGGATATAGCGGTCATGTTACCCGCCAGTAAGGATTTGTGACAGCGCTTAGGCTGGAGTTAGCGCACGCGTGCGAGGCTTTGAGAGATAGGCCCCAAGGACAGTGGTGAGATAGATCGTCCAGATGCCTAGTTGTAGCCATGAGGTTGTGTTATCAAAGCCCACAAGGCCACCCAGTGTTGCGCCAAGCAATGAGTCCTTAGGAATCAGGCTTGAAACATCCCAGGCATATGACTCTCCACCAGGAAGCCAGCCAAGCTCTTGGAACTCATGAACTCCATATGAGAGAACTCCTGCTGCAACGACAACGAGAGCAACTCCTGTGTAGCGGAAGAATTTGCTCAAGTCGAGTTTGATTGCAGATTTGAAAATCAAATATCCAAGCGAGATTGCAACTGCAAAACCGAGAATTAATCCCAGTGCAGAACTACCAGTATTTGCAACAGTATTGAAGTTTGAATAAACAAAGAGCGCGGTTTCTAGACCTTCACGAATAACAGCAAAAAACGCTGCCCCAGCAAGGGCTAGAGGCCCCGTGCGCAAAGCTGAATCAACCTTGCCATGTAGATCTGCCTTGAGAGTGCGAGCAGTGCGCTTCATCCAAAAAACCATCCATGTAACAAGTGCTACAGCTAGAAAAGAAGTTGTTCCTACAAAGAGTTTCTCAGCACGCTCAGTTAACTCCTCAGAAGTTTTAGAAAGTATTAATCCAAGGCCAATACTTCCAACGATGGCTGCAGCTACTCCACTCCATAGTGGAACTAATAAATGTCTGCGGTCGGTTTTTAGAATATAGGCGACCAAAATGCCAATAATCAGCGCTGCTTCAAGTCCTTCACGAAGGGCGATGATAAATGTGCTCAACATGGGAGAAAATCTAGAGGGTGGGGGGTATTTACGCAACTCTTATGTTGCGTAATTCAGGCTTCTTCAGGTGTGGTTTCTGGCACAGGTTCAGGCGTGGGAATCGCCTCTTTCTCCAGCAAGGAGGCCGTAATCGCCTCTGAAACCAGATCCACCTGCCATTGTCTGGCACCGAGTGAGAGCAAATGCTCCCTGACAATCTCTGGAGAGGATTCAGAAGTTGATGGTGCTGGGGGAGCCCAACAAATTCGGCGGACCAGCTCGGGGGTGATTAGGTTTTCCACCGGAATGTTGTTCTCTTGAGCAATGATTTCTATGCGAGCTCGTGCATGAGAAAGTGGCGCGTATTTTTCTGGGAACTTATCTCTCCACAGTTTAATCGGCGGCAAAGTATCTGCATTAGTGCGAAGTGTTGGCCAGTCTTTTTCTTCAAGAGCAACTGCGCGTGCCACAGCATCTAGCCACGCTTTCAGATTCTCTAGCCAACGAGCCCGAAGTCCAAGAGGACGCAAAACTTTCTCAAACTCTTTTTTAGTTGTAACTGGATTAAGTGCAATTTCAACTATTGCTGAATCATTGAGTAGCTTTCCAGCCGCAATGTCTAGTGACTTTGCAATCTCATCTCGTGTAATCCAGAGTTCACGAATAATTGCTAATTGATCTCTTCGCTTAATTTTGTGCATTCCAGAAGTTCTACGCCAAGGATCCACACGAGGTGGTGGTGGCGGCGCTAAAAGTATTGAAGTAAACTCCTCTTTGGCCCAGGAGTCTTTTTTGGTTTCAATTAATAGTGCTTCAACTTTATCGCGCAGTTCTACGAGAAGTTCAACATCTAATGCTGCATATGTCAGCCAGTCTTGAGGCAGTGGGCGCACAGACCAGTCTGCGGCACTATGTTCTTTTGCAAGAGAAACTCCCATCAAAGATTCCAAAAGTGGGCCAAGACCAACACGTGGTAGGCCTGCTATTCGCCCCCCTAATTCAGTATCAAATAAGCGCTTTGGGTTGATTCCTAATTCTCGAAGACATGGTAGATCCTGTGTGCTGGCATGGAGAATTACTTCATCGGTATTAAGAAGATCATTGAGCTCAAGCATCAGTGGGTGAGCTGGACCGAAGGGGATTGGGTCTATGAGATGTAATCCACCTTTGGCGCGCTTAATTTGAATGAGATATGCACGTGCGCTATAACGAAAACCTGACGCTCTTTCAGCATCAACGGCAAATGGACCGCTTCCCCTTGCCAATTGTTCTAATGCTGACTTAAAAGATATCTCATCATCAATAACAGCAGGAGTACCACCGGCGGGGGTGAGCAGTGGAGTTGCAGTTACCTCTTCAGACATCAGCGGACTTAACGACGTCTGGCAGATGAAATAGTTGAAACACCATCAGGAATCGGTTCGAGACCAGCGACATCAGTAATCAAGCGACACCATCCTGCGATGTGTTTCATGATTTCAATGGGATCAGTTATTGCTGGTGTCCAAGAGGCACGAATCTCAATTTCTGATTCATCATTTCGTGGGGATAGTTTTCCGAAAGAGGCACTTGATACGCGTGTGACAGTTCCACTTGGTGCAGCAAGTGCGCACTTTTCACTTTCTAGCGCTTCTAGAAACCAACTCCAGCCAACCTCTGGCAGAAGTGGATCCTGTTGCATTACTGGATCAACATCTGCACGAACGAAAGTTACGCAACGAAATTCACCTTCCCAGGTGTCTTGTCCACCAGGTTCATGTAATAAGACAAAGCGACCTGAAGCTATTTCCTCTTCGTCATCGCCTAGTAAGCCATTACTGACATCGGCTGAAAATGCGAAAGAATACGTAGCTAGTTTTTGTGGGGCTGGAACCTCTTCTAAAACAATTTCAGCACGCGGTGTAATCGTGCGTAAGGAGTTGACTAAATCTTCAAATCCTTTGGCATCCACTGCTTAAGAATAAACAGTGAGGAGTCCTTTTCATGGGAGGCAGGGCGGTATCCTTGTGCATATGGCCTCAATACTCGCAATTCTTTCAAGCATCTTGTGGGGAACTTCAGATTTTGAAGGTGGTCGTCTAAGTAAAAAGCATGCGCCTTTGGCAGTACTCGGATTCTCACAAGTTCTTGGTTTAGTTTTTGGCCTAGTTGTAATGCTTGCTTTTGGTGCTTGGGATGCACAGGCACTTGGATCTGGGGGATATTTAGTCCCTGGAATTATTGCTGGATTGTTTGGTTACTTTGGATTATTTTGTCTTTATGCAGGTTTATCAACGGGACGCATGGGTGTTGTGTCACCAATTAGTTCTATGGGAGCAATTGTCCCTTTAACGTATGCGTTGATTAACGGTGACAAACTTTCAACAATTACTTCCATCGGTGTAGTACTTGCTTTGGTGGGAGTTTTTTGTGCCAGTGGCCCAGAGCTTTCCCAAGGTCTTCCTCTAAAGCCTTTACTTCTAGCGATAGGTGCAGCACTTGGATTTGGAACAGCGTTAACTTCAATGTCGATTGGTGCGCAGTCAAGTGCACTCATGACAATGGTTTCAATGCGTGGGGCAACTTTCTTTGTAACCATCGCCTTAGCGCTCAAATTCCGCACAATGGGTGGGTTCACAAAAAAAGAATACCCATCACTTATTTTCATTGGTATCGCAGATTTCTTAGCCAACGTGTTGCTAGGTATTGCATGTACTAAAGGCTTGGTTTCAATTGCGATGGTTCTGGGCTCACTCTTTCCAATAGTAACTGCGCTTCTCGCATTTAAGTTCTTGCGCGAGCGTTTACAGAGGGTTCAATACATCGGAATTGCCTTAGCTGTTGCAGGCGTGGCGCTTATTTCTGCTTTCTAGTTACGGGCAACATAGAAATCAGTTCCATCAACATGAGTGTGGGTATGGTTTTCAAATCTATTGAGGAGAGCTTGCCAATCAATAGGATCATCACCACCGGTTACTGGTGTAACACTGAGCTCTAGTTGATCGATTAAACCTTGATCAATGAGTTCAAAAATAATTGATATTCCTGCTTCTACTAAAATTCTTTCACCAAACTGTGATTTTGCTTTTGCTAAGGCATCTGCAGGAGACATGTTCCATAAATGTGATAAATCATTGCCAACAACTGGATTAATCGTTGATCGCGAAACAATTACTAAAGGCACTGGGCTCTGCTTGTAAGGCTCATGGCGAGCAGTATTTCCACCAATTAGTATGCAATCGACTTTGCGTCGCCTTGCTAGAAAAGCTTTTCGATCGGCATCGGATGAAACTCCATTAGAGCTCTTATCTTTTGATGTGGACCCATCTCGCCCGACCACCAGCGATGCAACTGTGCTCATCTGTCCTACTATTGCAGATTCTTTGAAAATTCTCAGGCGTAAGTCACGCTCATAAGTTGAGATGTCGCAATAAACCTCGTTAGCCTTAAACCATGTATCGCCGCATTCTTCCTTGCGCACTCGTGGCTTTGGCCATGGCAGTTGGCTTAATGGCTCCTGCCAACGCGGCTCCATCACTGGCCGAGATTCAGGCAAAGGTGCGATATCTAGAAGAAGAAGCAACCACGGCAGCTGAGGGCGCTCAGGAAGCGAAAGTGAAGTTAATTGCCCTTACTCGCACACTCAACGGCATCAAAGCTAAAGCTGCTGTCCAGGGAGAAACACTTTCAGCGCTTCAAAAATCTTTAGGAACTATTGCAATCGAGCAATACAAGGCCGGGGGACTCGGTCAATCACTTGAACTTCTCTTTTCTTCTGATCCCACTCTATATTTGTCTTCAGCCGGTGCTCTAGATGCGATTAGCCGACGCAAATCTGCCCAACTACGAAAATATGAAGCGGCACAACAGCGCTTAAGTGCAACAACTCTGACTGTTAACGACAAGTTGGCACTGGTAGTTGCAGCTGAAAAGAAATTTAAAGCCCAATCTGCGATAGCCCAAGAGAAACTGGCAGAGGCTGAGGCGTTGCTTTCCAAACTAACCAAAGCCGAGCGAGAGCGTTTGGCAAAATTAGCTGCTGAACAAGAGGATGCAGATCAAGCCGATTCACAGGCCGCAGCTCGGGCGCTTACGGGAATTTCGGGGCGCGCAGGAATTGCAATTAAATATGCGCTCAAGCAAATAGGCGATCGCTACGTATTTGGTGCAGCAGGTTTAGTAACTTGGGATTGTTCTGGTTTAACGATGCGAGCTTACCAAGCAGCAGGAGTTTCACTTCCACATTCATCTGCTGCCCAATCGCGCTTGGGTAAGCAAGTCTCAATTAAGTCTCTAAAGCCGGGTGACCTACTATTTTATGGTCGTCCAGTTTCACACGTTGGAATGTATATTGGCGGCGGAAAGATGGTGCACGCACCGCGCTCAGGTTCACGTGTGAAAATCACAACAAGTGGTTCTCTTGGAAGAAAACCTTTAGTTGGAGCACGCCGTTTCTAATAAAACTCTATTCGTAACTAATGATTTTGGCCCACGGGCTGGAGGCATAGAAACCTTCATCATTGGTTTGATTGAACGATTACCAAAGTCGAGCATCATTGTTTACACCTCAGCGCAAGAGGAAAATGCGCACTATGACGCCCAATGGCTACGTGATTTTGGTGTTGAAGTCATTAGAGACAAAGCAAAAATATTATTACCGACTCCACGGGTAAGTCGCGCGGTGGCCAGAATTGTTAGCCAGCACGGTATTAAAGCCGTGGCATTTGGTGCAGCAGCGCCTTTGGGTTGGATGTCTTCAACTTTGCGCAAAGCCGGAGCACTACGAATAGTTGCACTTACGCATGGACATGAAGTCTGGTGGGCCAAGGTTTTTCCATTCAACTTAATTTTGCGACGCATTGGATCTACTACTGATTCACTAACGTATCTTGGCGATTTTACTCGAACGGCAATTTCCAAAGCTCTCACAGCGAAGAGTGCATCAGCTATGCAGAAAATTGCCCCAGGCATTGATGTTGATCATTTCAAGGAAGTAGATGCAAAATCCCTGCGACAATCCTTGGGACTACGTGAGAAGAAAGTCATTGTCAGTGTGGGCAGACTTGTGCACCGCAAAGGTCAGGATTTTCTCATCGAATCAATGCCACAGATCCTTACTCAAGTCCCAGAAGCTCACCTTTTGCTTGTCGGTGACGGTCCGTATAGGGCTCACTTGGAAAAACTAGTGATGAAACATTCACTAGAACAGAGTGTGAGCTTCATTGGCCGTATTCAATATAAAGATTTACCGAGTTATATCTGTGTGGGCGATATCTTTGCGATGCCATCAAGATCGCGCTTTGGTGGACTGGAGGTAGAAGGCTTAGGAATTGTGTATCTGGAAGCAAGTGCATGCGGTCTACCAGTAATTGCAGGTGCATCTGGGGGAGCACCTGATGCGGTTATAGAGGGCGTAACAGGTTTTGTCGTTGATGGAACTAAAACAGAGTTAATAGCAAACAGAGTGAATCAACTTTTACTTGATGAAAAACTGCGCCGGGATATGGGTAGCGCAGGCCGAGCCTGGATTGAAAAAGAATGGAATTGGGCGATTTGGGCCAGCAAGTTTTCTGAACTACTTGCCAGATAACCCCCTCTCGTGCATGGCATGAATTGCCGCAGTTCTGTTAGTTACTTCTAACTTTCTATAGATTGATGCTAGATGTGTTTTAACGGTTGCCTGACTTATGAATAAACTCTTAGAAATTTGCGCAGTTGTTTGACCGAGTTCTAAATGAGTCAAGAGATTAAATTCTCGGGCTGTAAGAAGGCTGTGAGTATTTTTAAAAACTTTATCCAATCCCTTGGCACTAAAGCCAAGTGGTGAAACAACACTATGTTTAATTGCAGCTACTAGAGTAGGAATGGGTTCAGATTTACATACGAAGGCACTTGCACCAGCTTTCATGGCAGCGCGTATGTAATTCTCATGATCGTTAAGCGTTAAAACAATAACTCCAATGTCTTGGGAGATGCTTCTTATCCAGCTCACTAACTCAAAGCCACTACCATCTGGGAGATTTATATCAATAGTCACAACATCGGGTTGTAATGCTGCGATAGAGGCGCGAGCCTCAAGAACAGATGAAGCCTCTGTAATCTCACTAAAGCCTTCATGGGTAAGTGCGCGCTTTAAACCCTCACGCACAAGGGCATGATCATCAACTATCAACAATCTGCTCATGGTGTCAGCAGGTCCAATGAAATTGCAACATTAGTACCGGTGAAATCAGAGTGGATATCTACATGACCACCCAACGCCATAATTCGCTCAGATATTCCTGCCATTCCATAATGATTCTCAACCTCTGAAGCTCCACCAATTCCATTATCAGTGAAAATTACATCCAGACGAGTCGCATGCGAATGCTCAGTCACATTGTTGATGATTTCACTAAAAACTCTATTGAGTTGATAAGTAAAATCTGGCTGAGAACTAAGGAGTTCTTGGTCATTGTGCTCTGCGCGAAGTTCTAGAATTTCGCTACGAACTTTCTCCACCAATGTGTTGATATCAAAGCGCACAGATCGCAAAGCAGCACGCTTAGTCTCATCATCCTCTTGAAACAACAAAGAATCTAACCCATAGCCCAACCCCACGAGGTCTTGGGCTATGCCATCGTGGAGCTCTTGTGCGAGTCTTATTCGCTGTGTAAGGCTCACATAGTTACTTTGTGAAGAGCTGGTCAATCTCCTTTGCGAATTCCTTCGCAACGACGTGTCGCTTAATAGAGAGCTTCTGAGTTAAGTGTCCACCAGCGATTGTGAAATCTGTTGTGAGAATAGTGAACTTGCGGATTGATTCAGCTTTGCTCACGGCCTTATTTGCATCATCAACTGCAGTTTGGATAACAGCAATCAAATCAGGATCATTAGCAAGGTCAGCCATTGAGGCGCCTTCCTTCTTGTGATTTGTTACCCAACCCTTAAGTGCATCCTGATCAATAGTTACAAGCGCTGCAATGAATGGTTGATTATCACCAACGACCAAGCACTGGCTGACCAGTGGATGAGCCCGTAAGCGGTCTTCTAGGACAGCAGGGGCAACATTCTTTCCACCTGCAGTAACAATAAGTTCTTTTTTACGACCGACTATGTAGAGGAAGCCTTCATCATCGAGTTTTCCTAAGTCACCTGACTTAAACCAACCTTCAGAATCGAAAACCTCAGCGTTTGCAGCATCGTTTTGCCAGTACCCACGCATAACAATTGCGCCACGGATAAGAACTTCGCCATCTTCAGCAATCTTGATTGAAGTGCCTGGGATTGGACGACCAACTGAACCAACGCGGTGTGCACCGGTTAAGTTTAATGTTGCACCAGCAGTTGTTTCAGTTAAACCGTAGCCTTCTAAAACTGTTACGCCAGCACCACGATAGAAGTGGCCTAAACGCACTCCTAGCGGGGCACCACCAGAGATTGCAGCTTCAACGCGTCCACCCATACCCGCACGAATCTTTGAGTAGACCAACTTGTCAAAGAGGCCATGCTTGAGTTTAAGGATAGGAGAGATTCTCTTTTTATCCAATGCCTCAGAGTAAGCGATTGCTACATCTGCTGCTTTTCTAAAAATCTTTCCCTTACCTGCAGCTTCAGCGCGAGCTTCAGCTCCGTTATAAATCTTTTCGAAAATACGTGGAACTGCCAAAACGAATGTTGGCTTAAAGGAAGCTAGATCAATTGGAAGACGTCCAAGTGGGTCACTGCAGTGCGCAAGGTGTAGACCTGAGTTAATTGCACCAATTTGAACCATACGGCCAAAGACGTGAGCAACAGGCAAGAAAAGCAAAGTTGATCCGCCTGGCTTAAGGAATAGATCACTTGCACCTTGCACAACATTTCCGCACTCAGCTAAGAAGTTGCCATGTGTGAGTGAAACACCCTTTGGTTTTCCAGTAGTACCTGATGTGTAGATAAGTGTTGCCAAAGTATCTGGGCCAAGTGCTGCACGACGACGTTCAATTTCATCATCTGATACTTGAGCACCCGCATTGCGAAGCACTGTAAGAACATCCTCAGTCATCACCCAGACATGCTTAGTGTGTGCAGGTCGAACTGTTTGGACTAATTCACGCAGTGCTGGAGTTTCAACAATGATGCCAACAGTTGAGGAGTCGTTAAGAATCCAATCGATCTGTTCTGCAGATGATGTGTCATAGATTGGGACTACAACAGCTCCTGCATACCAAATAGCAAAATCAAGAATGGTCCACTCATAACGAGTACGGGACATGATTGCCACACGATCACCGATTTGAATACCTGCAGCGATTAAGCCTTTGGCAGTTGCTCGTACCTCCTCGTCAACTTCACGGGCAGTGACACTTTGCCATCCATCGCCGAGTGGGCGAGACATGGTGATGCGCTCTGGCTCAAACCAGGCGCGTTCAGCAATCAGGTTTGTCAGATTGCCAGCAGTAGCTGAAGGGACGAGGGCAGGTGTTGTGACTTCATTCATGGGGCTAACGCTAGCGTGAGGAATATGAAATGCGGAAGAGGGTAACCTTGTCCCATGAGCGAATTGAGCAGTTCAACAATAACTATCGATGCCCCATTAGCAGATGTCCAAGGAGCCCTTTTTGCCCTTGACCAATACCCAACCTGGTCGAGTGCGATTAAGTCCAGTGAGGTCGTTGAACGTGATGACCAAGGCCGGGCCACTAAGGTAAAAATGACTATTGACGCAGGAATGATGAAAGATCGCGTGATTTTAGATTATGACTGGAGCCAGGCTCCGGGGCAACTTTCTTTCTCACTCGATGATGCAGATCTTCTTACCGGAATGGATGGTTCTTATTCCATTAAGGCAATCGATGAAGATACGACCCAAGTTACATATCAATTGGGAGTTTCACTTTCAATGCCAATCCCAGCCATGATGCGTCAAAAGGCTGAGAAGGCAACAATTGATCAAGCACTTGCACAACTTAAAACTGCGCTAGAAGCTTAATCAAACTTAATGTCATTAACAATTGGTATCGATGTTGGCGGAACTAAGGTTCTGGGCGGCGTTGTTGATGAAGATGGAAAAGTTCTCACTACTGCAAGAAAAGACACGCCTCGTCAAGGTGGAATTGCGCTAACTCAGACAATTGCTGATGTCGCAAGAGAATTACTCGCACAACACTCAGTCGCATCTGTTGGAGTTTCTGCTGCAGGTTTTGTTTCCTCTGATCGAAAGACCATGTTGGCAACCCCCAACATTGCCGACTGGAATGGTGTTGATTTAGATAATCAACTCACCAAACTCATCGGACTTCCAGTTGTCATTGAAAATGATGCAAATGCAGCAGCATGGGGTGAAGCAAAGTTTGGTGCAGGCAAGAATCAAGATCACATGATGATGCTCACAGTTGGAACTGGAATTGGTGGAGGTATTGTTGTTAATGGTGCTCTCTACCGAGGTGCTTTTGGAATTGCAGCAGAGTTTGGGCACATGCGCGTAGTTCCAGAAGGACACATCTGTGGCTGTGGTGCTCGTGGTTGTTTCGAGCAATATGCATCAGGAAATGCATTACTGCGCCATGCGCGAGAAGCAATCAACGCCAGTCCTGAAGTTGCACGCAACCTGCTCTCGCGCGGCGATGGAACTGTTGCAGGACTGACAGGTCAAGCTATTACTGATGCTGCCCGCGCTGGTGACCCCGTGGCATTGGCTGCTTTTAATACAACTGGCCAGTGGTTAGGTGCTGGTATTGCATCTCTCTCTGTTCTTTTAGATCCTGCCTGTGTTGTTATTGGTGGGGGAGTAATTGAAGCAGGTGAGATTCTTCTTAAGCCAACGCGTGAATCACTGGAGCGCAATATGCCATTTGCTGGCAAGCATCCTTATCCTCAGATTATTGCGGCCCAGTTAGGAAATGAAGCTGGACTTGTTGGAGTTGCTGATTTAGCTAGAAGTTAATTCTCAAATGGGTATTTCAACCCGATTTGAGAGCGCACCGTATCCATAATCTCCATAATCGCAATAGTGTCTGCCCATGCAAGAATCGGTGATTCCTTGGCTCCGCTCTTCACAACGCGGGCAAATTCAACTGCCTGTTCTCGCAATCCATGGCCTTTGTAATCAGATGGAAAGTCTGTAGTGGTGCCATCAAATAGCGTAAGGCGCATAGATGTTGGGTTATAGAAGGTTCTATTTACTTCTAGGAAGCCATTGAGCCCTGCAATAACTGCCGTGCAGGGTGTCTGCGCAATCATTGTCGTATTGAGTACCGCTTGTGCCCCATTGGAGTAATCAAAAATCATTGAGCTTTGGGCATCAACACCTTTGTTGGTGAAGACTGCGGTGGCGGTTATCGATTGTGGAACTCCTAAAATCATATGCGCAAAAGAGATTGGATAGATTCCAAGATCAAGTAAGGCCCCTCCAGCAAGTGATGGCTCGACAAGGCGTGGGATATTTTGATCCGCTAAACGTTGCCCGTGATCGGCGTGAATAGTTGTGATCTGTCCCAAAACTCCACTTGAGACAATTTCGCGAATTTTTGAATAATGAGGTAAAAACCGTGCCCACATCGCCTCCATCAATGCCACATTATTAGCCTTTGCCGCTGCCACCATTTCTTTTGCCTGCGCGACATTCACCGCAAATGGTTTCTCACATAGAACCGGCTTACTCGCATTGAGAGCTGATATCACATTTTCTTTATGGGAAGGGTGCGGGGTTGCAACATAAATAGCATCGATCTGTGAATCCTTCATTAACTCTTCATAGCTTCCATAGGCTTTTGCACCCGGAATATTTTTAACAAAGCTTTCTGCTTTTTGTAAATTTCTTGATCCAACAGCAGCAACGATTTGATCATCGAGTAGTGAAATGTCAGTTGCAAATGCACGTGCAATGCCGCCCGTACCAATAATTCCCCATCTAAATTGATTCATAACGTTGCTCCATCATCTTCGTGATATCCACGGTGAAACCAACGCTTGACTGCCTGCCACATTGCACGTGGTGATTGTCGTGGGGGATTGGGTGGAATAAATCGGTTTGAATCCTCGATGGCATCAAGATCATCTAAATACGTTGTAGGTGCTGATTCATCCAGGGACAGGCCAGAGACGATGGAATCAAATTCGCTACGAATAAGTTCCTCTTCATCGAACTCATCAGGGCCTGGACGAGGATTGTTCACCCTCAGATAGTGTCATATCTGGCAATAGCGACTAAATTAGCCCCGTGCTCAACAATCTGCCATATGGAATTTTGCGTGCGTTCCTGACGCCTTTTTTGATGGCAGGCTTTCGTCCTAAAGTCAAAGGGCTCCGAAATGTTCCTGCAAAAGGCCCCGTAATCATCGCTTCTAATCATCTATCTTTTAGTGATTCCATCTTTATGCCATTGGTAGTCCCACGAAAAGTTACCTTTTTGGCAAAGAGTGAGTATTTCACTTCCCCTGGACCTAAGGGCTTGCTCAAGAAGTTAACTTTCATATCCTTGGGTCAAGTTCCTGTGGATCGCTCAGGCGGGCGTCGAAGTGAAGCTGCCTTGATTACTGGATTAAAAGTTTTGGCAGAGGGCGATTGTCTAGGAATTTATCCAGAAGGAACCCGCTCACCCGATGGGCGCCTCTACAAAGGCCGCACCGGCATTGCCCGCTTAGCTATTGAATCAGGTGCACCAGTGATTCCCGTGGCAATGTTTAACACGGACAAGATTCAACCCACAGGAAAAGTGATCCCCAATCTTCATCGCGTGGGAATGGAATTTGGAAAGCCCATGTATTTTGATGGTGATTCCACAGATTTGCTATATCTGCGCGATGTGACCGATCAAATCATGAATGTAATTCAAGCAATGTCAGGCCAGGAATATGTTGATACATATGCCCCTAAGAAATCAAAGCCAGATGAAATTAACGTTGCTGGCGAGGAAGATTAGAGAAGATCTAGAGCATTTCTTGTAGTTAAAAATTGGCAAGTGGTGCAAGTTGGACCAGCTTCTGGTATTTCACCCTCTAGAACTTGAATGAAATCAGCGATAACCCCCATGAAATTATCATGATCTCGTTCAACCGCTACGTACTTTTGGTAAACACCAAAGCCACTGTTATCAGGATTATCACCAACGGTATGTGTTGGTTTCCACACAAGCAAGCCCATGGAGGCAACTTCAACGGCCTTTCCTGCAGCTGGATTTTCTAAGGCAAAGGCATATGCCTCTAATTGAGGCGAATAAAAAGCCCCGCTATCTCGCTCTGAATCTGAAACTTTGCAATCAATCAATCCGACGGTGCCATCATCATTTGTTGATACAAGATCGTATTTTCCTAATATGCGCCAGCGTGTGTCCTGACCATTGATTTGAATTGGCTTGCTCTTAACGAATTCGCCCCATTTTGTAACAGTTCCAGGGCGAAGCGATGGATCGATAGTTGGCATATCTGCGCGTTGAAAGTACTCCTCTTGAAGTGAGGACAGAGTGCCAACAAGTGGCATGGCCATAGGAGCGCTAACTTTGTACCAGTATTTAACCCATAAGCAACGTTTGCATGTTGATAGACCAAAAGTTAAATCCGAAGGGGAGATGTTTTCGCGCGCTGGCTTTATAGGTTTTTTCATATGCTTATTGTGGCTTTAGCCACCGACAATTGCTAAATACAAAACCGACAGTCCTAGAACAATCATGATGCTTCCCCCAGTTGCTCGTAGTTTTTCCAGGCGGCTGGAGTCGTTAGCAAGCCATGCGCGGGCTGTACCTGCCAATAATCCCCAGGTACCATCGGAGAAGAAGGCAAGAATGGAAAAAATAGCGCCGAGCAAAATCAACTGTGCGGTAATCTGCCCTTTCTCACGATCAATGAACTGGGGAAGTACGGCGGCATAGAAAACTATCGCTTTGGGGTTAAGTGCTCCGACCCAAAAACCATCTCGCATGGAGCGAAGGGCAGTGGGGGAGACTTCTCCCTGATTAGTCATATCGGATGCATGAGCTTTGCGTTGCCTGATGGCATCAATACCTAAATAGATTAAATAGAGACCGCCGCCCCATTGCACTGCGATGTATGCAAGATCTGATCTTTGCAAGATAGGGCCAAGACCAAGGGCAACAAAGACTGATAAAACAAAGGAACCGGAGACATTGCCTGCAACGGTGAAGACTGCAACTTTGCGACCCCAGGCGATGGCCCGAGCGATTACGAATAAAACGCTCGGGCCAGGCGCTAAGATAATTATCATCGCGGCAACGATGTACTCAGTTATGCGCGAAGGAATTACCACAGGTCAGATAGTAGTTAGAGTCGCTACTTAGCGGGCAGTGAGGGCTGATGTGCCACGTCTGGATCGCTGGCGTGGCCTTTTCCACTCCTTTGCCCCAGGGGAGATCTGAGCGTGAGCGTGTTGGAAGTTGCGCCTGCTTACCTATCCCAATAGATTACGGCTTGATATATCGAATGGATACATAGACCGATAGGTGGAAGGGAGTAAGCGATGCGCTCACGCAGTGAATCACTTGAGTTCGCTCTTCTTGG
>Ga0222713_10000380_pt1 | contig 49692 bp, 39 predicted proteins | sample C33_649DmetaG_FD_165061 | JGI IMG/M metagenome (GOLD analysis project Ga0222713, IMG submission 165061) | Estuarine water microbial communities from San Francisco Bay, California, United States - C33_649D | ecosystem: Environmental > Aquatic > Marine > Unclassified | place: USA: California...
TACTATAGATGCTGCAGATAAATAGTCGGATATTTTATTAAATAGTAAATGCTCAGGATTTGAAAATAAAGCATTTAATTTTGCAGTATATATATATGATCAATATGAATCAAAATCGGAACTTGATATAAATTTATAAAAATTCACGTTGTTCATATTATTTATTTTAATATTGCTGGAAAAAGGACTCGAACCCTTAACTACTTACGTATGAGGTAAGCATTCTACCAATTGAATTATACCAGCTTCCTAAATTAATTTTTTAATTTAGATCATATACGTACAGTTCCGGATGTTTGTTGTTGTGATACGAAGTTTTGACTTCTTATAAAAAAATTTGTATTTATTGAATTTAAAGAATTAATATTAATAATTTGAGAGAAATTTAAAAAGTTAAATATACGATGTATCATAAAACACATTAAAATAGAAGCAATAATTCCGAAAAATAGACTAAAATTAACAACAAAAAATTCAAAACTATTTAATAAAAAATAAGAGTCTCTAAGAGTATTTAAATCAGTAACTTCGTTAGTAAATAATACCATATAATAATCAACATAACTTATTTTAAAAATTCAAGTTTTGTTTAAGTCACCATAAAATGTTACGTCGTTAGGTAAAGATCAGTAATAATAAAATATTAACATACTAAGAAAAAATAATAAGGATAAAATAAAATGTCTAGCTGTTAGGTTTAATTGAGACTTTTGAAATAAAAATAAAGTAAAATGTAATATAAAAATAAAAAAAACTAATCCAACACCTAAATCAATGACCCATAAAAAACCAACATAAATATCAGCATCATTTAAAAAAGATAAACCACCTAAAAGGAATAAATATAAACCTCCTGTATATAAAAGTAAAAGTAAATTAGTACTAGTAATATAAAAACCAACTATCATAAAAATTAGTAATTCTAATAAAAAAACATCATTTAATATCAATTATACATTTAATTTAGACTTATTTGAAGAATCTATAAGAAAATAAAGTTGTATCTAAATTTGATATATTTAAATAATTTAATTCTTGTGTTGAGTTAGTATTAATAGAATTAAATCTATGTAAATAAAAAGATTTACGTTGTAAAAAAGATAAACGATTAATTTCAAAGAAATAAAAATTTAATCTAGTATTAAATCTACCTACTCCAAAATTATTTCTAATTGTAGGTTTAGCTTGTCTAACACTATCATAAATCATTAAAAAAAATGATAATAAAGCAAAAACACTAAGTAGGTGTCCTGCTGAGGAAATACTATGTCACCCACCCAAAGCAGCAGGGAAATCAAAAACTCTTCTAGGCATACCACAATAACCTAATCATAACATAGGAATTACAGTTAATAGTTGACCAATAATATAATAAATATAGTGTAAATAAGCGTAGATTCGACTGTATCTAACACCATAAATAGCTGGGAAATAAAAATAAAATGCCCCAAAAATACCAATCATACCAGAACCAGCTAACATTACATGGAAATGACCAATTACGTAAAATGTATCATGAAATAGTACATCCATACCAGTATGAGCAACACACATACCCGAAACTCCACCCGAAACAAAGAAAAAAATAAAAGTAAAAGCTCATAAAAATGGCAACTCCATAGTAAAAAAGCTATTTACTAAAGTAACACTTCAATGCATTAATTTAGTAGCGGCTGGTACTGAAATCATAACCGTTAGTGTACTAAATAACATTCTAGTAGTGTGTGATAAACCAACCATATACATATGGTGACCTCAAACAAAAAATCCTAAAAATGCAATTGTATACATTGAGTACATTAAACTTGCTCTAGCTGAAACTCTTTTTCTTAGATAAAAAGATATAATAGTATTACTAAACCCGAATACTGGAATCATAATTACATAAACTTCTGGGTGACCAAAAAATCAAAACATATGTTGGAATAAAACAGTATCACCACCTCCAGAATAATCAAAAAAAGATGTTTGTCAATGTCTATCCATTAATAACATAATTAAACCTATAACTAACATAGGGTTAGCAGCAATCATCATTCAAGAAGATACAATTAAACTTTCAGCAAAGAAAGATCTAGCATCACGCATTTTACGATTGTTTAATGTAGATAAATAACGATATGTTACTAAAAAATTAGCTGAACTAACAATAGATGCATTAAGAACAATTATAACACCCATTAAACCAATGTCAGTTTTACCTATAGCAGTAAATCTAGTACGTGCGGAAAATGGAGTTATCATTGCTCATCCAGGTAATAAGTCTTTAGCATTTCTTTCTAAAGATCAAACTAAACCCTCCTCACTAGTGAATCTTCTAAATAAAGTATTTTGGTGTCTTGCAGCTAATAATTTACATCTTCAAGCTTCTCTAGTAAATTTTAATTGACGTCAATTTGCTAAAATTCTTTGTTGTGTTGAACTTGAATCAAACATTTTATAAAATTTTTGATTTAATGAATTTAAAGAAATTCATCTATTATTTATAAAACCTTGATTATTTTGGAATAAAGAAAAAATATTAAAAAAATTATCAACAGGTTGAACATGAGATGAATATCAATTTTCAACTTCAGCTAATTTTAAGTTACTTTTAGTAGTAAATTTAAACATGAAATTTTTATAGTTGTTTTTTAATAGTTCGTCAAATTGTTCTGAAAAATATCAAGGAGCTTTTCTAATACCACGAGCTACTTCAATAAAAGATGTCATTAACGATGGAAATAATTGATCTCAAATTCCTAAATAATGACCACACTTATAATCATAACTAATTAAAGGATTATTAAATCTATTATATCTAAAATTACTAGATAATTCTGTAGTTAAAAAATTCACTAAAGAACCGTTAGGTGTTATATTACCTGAATTATATTCTATACCTGTATTATTAGTATTTTCTAAATTATAATTACTAGTATTATAACTAAAACTGTTTGTTAAATTAAATTCATTTAAATTAAATAAAATAACATTTTTAAAATTTGATAAAATTAAGTGAATAGATAATATAGAAGAGATAGAAAAATTAAAAATATTATTTAATAAATTAAAAATACCACTAATTAAAGAAGAGTATGTTAAATTTAAGTTAAAAATATTAAAAGTAGACAAAATAAAATTTTTTGAAAAAAATAATGTATTTTTAAAAAAGCCATTAATAAATAAATTTTCTGAGTTAGAGTAAATACTATCTAAACTTAAATTTTTGGATTTAGCTGATAAAGTAGTACCATAATTATAAAACATTAAAATATCATTATTTAAAACCGTATCATTATTAGTTTTAAATCTTAAACTAATCATAGATTTATTTAATAAAGTATGGTGGTCATTTGAATTAACTAAATCAGTAAAAAATTTACGTTTTAAAATACCTTGTAATTCTCTGATATTGAAACAATTCATTCGTTGGTATCGACGATCAATACAAACTAATTGACATAACATAATTAAACCACCTGGTAAAAATCAAAAAGCAGCACTATTTAATCTAGGGAAAGCTACATCATGAACTCCTAGTTGTGTAGGTAATAAAAAGTTACCAAATGCTCCAAATAAGGCTGGCATAATCATAAAGAAAACCATGATAACTCCGTGAGCTGTTGCGATAGATAAATATTGTAAACTATCACCAACTAAAACACCCATACCTGGATAAGCAAATTCCAATCTTATGATTGTTGCTAATGCCATACCTGCTGTACCTGAAACTAAAACAAAGTTAAAATAGTTTACAGCAATTCTTTTATGATTAGTTGTATAAATTCAACTATTTAATGCATAACTTGTTCGTGTTTTAAATCAAAAAAATAATTCAACTATAAACCTTAAAAACGAATTTGTTAATTTAACACAATCGTCTCACTTTAAACTAATATTATTAAATAGGTTACTACTTAAGTTAATTGAGTTTTTTAAATTTGAATTAGAATTTTGAGTTACGTTTAAAAAAAAAAAGTTTAAAAATTTATAAAATCACATTATCAAAAATTTTAATTTAATTTAAATAAATTTTAAAGAATTTATATTTAATTTATTTTGAAATCTTAAAGATCATTTAAAACTGTTAGTACTTGAGTCGCTTAAATTAATCGATCTCATAATAATATTTTGAACTAACATAATTATTAAACCAACACCAAATTCAACGGCTGATAAAACAAGGAAAAAAAATGTTAAAGATAAAATATTTAAATTATCATAAATGAGTCCAGAAAATAAGGCAAAAACGTATAAAGTAATTCATAAAAATTCTGCAGTTAAAAGTAAATGTAAAGCTGTATTTATATTTATAGCAAAACTTAATAAAATAAAAAAAAATAAAATAATAATAAAGTTTAAATCACCAAATGTCATAAATTTTATTTTAAAAAAAGTTTATCAAGTTAAATTTATTTGATTTAGATCTTAAACATAGCCTTAAACAATCATCATTAATTTCGATTAGATCTAAAATATTATTTAAACATTCATTATTCAACACTTTACTATTTGGGTGATTAGCCAGAATAATATCGAGTGAGTTTTTTAGTCAAGGTGTTATCATAGTATATAAAAAAAATATAATAATTATAGTTGTAAAAAAAAAACGGTAGTCAAGTGTAAAAAATGGTTTAGCAAGTTGTTTTTCAAAATGATCTCTTAATAAATTTGAATTTGGTTGATTTACCATTACCATTCTAAAAGAAGATTTTAGTTTAATACCGTTAAATATAAAGTCGTCAACCACAAAACCAACTTTCCCAAGTTCTAATTTTTTTTTATGGTATTTTTTTCAAAACATTTTATTTTTGTAATAAGTTTTTATAGTTTTTATTCAAGAATTACTAGTTTTTAGCATATTTTTTATTTTTATTATAAATTATAATTATTAATTCTTTTTGAAAACATGTAATTATCTTCTTTATATGAACAGTTAACTGCGTGTACTTCAAAAATAATTAAATAACAAATATAGAAAGCAAGTGCTAAACGAGCAGCTTCTTCTAAAATAAAGAATACAAAGTAAAATAATTTACCTCATATAACAAAATATGTATAAAATAAATCATTAGAAAAATCATTTTCATCTTCTAATAAAAATGATCTATCATCGTTATTATCTAAAGTAAATAAAATAGTACCATGGATAGATAAAAATAATTCATTTAAATACTCATCATCATCAAAATCACCTACGAAAATATAATAAGAATCGAAGAAATCGTCTAGAGTATCGTAAACGTTTATACGGAATAAAAGAATATAGAATCTTAAAAGTAAGGAAAATGTATTTAAAAAGTCTTTAAAAAATTGTTTTGTAACGAAACCAACAGATCTACCTTTACTTTCTGAAGCATCTAAAAAAGCAAAATAATGTATAGAATGTTTATAACATAAGTACGAAACAACTATCGAAAAGAAGTAAAAAAAACAAGTATCCATAAATTCAATAATTTCTTCTTGATCATCATCAAATGTCATTATTGCAATAATTCAATAAAGAATAAAAAATACAAATGTTTGTAATACAACTTCTAGTTGAATTCTAATTTCTCTAGAAATTGAAAAAATATAATAATAGAATCTTAAAAAATGAGCATTGATAGGTGTTGATCATTTTAAAGAAACAATTGTTGTAAAAAAAAATACTAAAAATCAAGCATATAAAGCAAATAATATAAAATAAGTAACTCCAGTACTAACATAAAAGTTTAAGTTATTTGTGTAAGAGTCAAAAACAGCTGAAGGTAAAGAGTTAAACGAACTAGCTAAAAAATAAGTAGTTAGGTAGTCATTAAACATTATAGATAATTCAGGTGTTAAAATTAAAGTAGTACTAAATGTTTCTTGATATTCGGATTGAAATAAAGAAGATAGAGGTAAAAAACAAGTATTAGTTTGAATAATAATATCATTCATTGAGGATGTATATAAGTTTTGAATAGTGTTAGCTTTTGAGTTTGTATGTATTAAAATAGAATCTAAATAAGAAAATTTAATAACGCTATCTGTAATTAAGTGTTGATTTACAAAAGATGATTGAAATAAAAATGACATTAAAGTTCAATCATGAGTAGCGACATTTAAAATTTTTTCTCAATTTAAAGAATCTGTTAGTCACATTTGACTATTAGATTTATAAGTCGACATTCAATTAATTTCTAAAAAAGAAGAATTTGTCATATATTTTATATTAAAAAAATAAAGAAAGTAGAAAGTATGGATAATCAACTAAGATATAGAAAGTGTTAGTAAATCACGAAGTATTATTTAAGTTTCATAATAGTTCAATAGGAAGTCTTCAATAATTTGAAATATAACTAACAAATATAAATAAGTATAATCCAACAAAACAATAAAAAAATTGTTTTAAAGAAGAAATACAATAAATTGTATATGTTAGTGGAATTTCTCTAGTTGAGTAAACACGTCTAAATAAAGCTATTCAGTAAATATATACAAAAAATAAAGATAAAAATACATACATTTGAAATAATAAAAAAGCCGAAGCGAAAGGTCCGTCATTTTTAAATCAAAATACTGTTTTTACGTTATGGTAAGTAAAATGATCTTTTTTAGCTGGACCTCAACCTCATTTTGAAGGTTCATGACTTAGTTGAATATAATCAATAGGTCTAGATTTTTGATATCATACTGGATCAGTAAAATATCCAAAAAAAGTCATAATAAAATGAGTATAAATTAAATACGAAATAAACATATTTATTAAAAGTATTAACATTAAACCTTTTTTTCAATTTAATCATCTTACGCTAATTTGTAAACAGTAAGCTAGTAGTATAATTATTGTAAATAATGAAATAAATTTAAAAAAAAAAACTCTTGTATATCAGTTTCATCAAGAGTAAATAAATGCTAGTGTATAATTTAATTCATAATAAAATGGAACTATTACAAATAAAGCTGTAACGGCAAAATTTATTACATAATAAACTTCTATCATTCAAAAAGATTTATATCAAGACATTCAAACACGTTTATCACGACCTGTGTAGCTTCCGTATCGACTAACAACTAAATTTTCAGCAATTCAACCAAAAATAAAAATAAATAAAATTCAAGTCTGTACTAAACTTCATTCAATTGGTTCTCATAAAGGCTCATCATCAGTTAAACATGCGTCAATAAATAGTACAAATGCGAAACCTTGAAGATAATAAAATCCAAAACTAAAAGAAGTTAAACTAACATAAGTTATATATCTAGTTAAAGATAAAAATCTAATATTAATTTCAGTTAAAATTAAGTTTATAGATTTAAAAGAGATAATTTTTAACAAAAAATTAGAAATAAAGTTTAATTTTTTTTTACTAACTTTATTAGTTATTAATGTAGTATTAAAGTATCGACTATTATCAGTATTAAAATTAGTATTTGATTTATTTATTCAATGATAAATATAGTTTTGTGAAAAAAAAGATAATTTATTTTTAAAGTTAAAAATAATTTCATTAGATATTAAACTATAAATGTTATCTGTTATTTTATATATTAAGTTTTTTAAATTACTAATTAAACTGTTAAAAAAGTTCATAAATTTTATTTTAAATGAGTATCTAGGTTATCAATTAAACTTAATATTAGATTTAGAGTTGTAAGTAAATTTAGGTATTTCTAACTCTAAACCATTATTAGTAGTTGGTACTGTATTTAGTATATTTAAAAGTTCTCAACTTAATAATTCAGAGTTTTCATTTTTTATCATGTATAACTTAGAACTTAGATTATCATTAAATAATACACCTGAATTATTTAAATCAGAATTATTAATTAAGTTGTAGTTTACTGAATTTAAAGCATTTAATACGTTTTCTGTATTTAAAAGTAGATTTAGCTTATTACTATTATTTTTACTCAAGTTAGCCTCATTTAATAATAAAGAATCTACAGTAAACATTAAAGAATTTAAAGTTTTAAAATGATTTTTCTTTATAACAAATTCCTTACTAACCTCAAGATAATTTAAATTTCCTTCAAGTAAATTTTTAATGTTATTATCAAATCTAAAATTAGTATCTAAAGGTCTATAATTTAAATTTGACGCATTTGATCATCACATATTACTTGAAACAGAGTTACTATTAAAACTATTAGAACCTATTAATTGCTTTGAATCAGTTAAAGTTTTATTAGAAATAGCTAAACCATCTAACGAAATAGAATTTAAAGATTTTCATCTGATTTGTTTTGCAATGTTAGTATTTTCACCTAAATTAATTACTAAATTTTGATAATCAGGATTATTTTTAAACAAGTTATTAACCTCATTAATGCTTAAAGTATAGTCTATATTTTTTTGATTTTTTGAAATTAAGTCTGTAACATATAAATCACTGTAAGTTTCATAATGATTTTTAGTTACTAAATTTAAATTTTTTAAAATTACGTATTCGAATTTATTATTTTTTAATAAGTCCAAATTATCAAAATTAGTTATATCTAAGTTTTTTGATTTAGATAATAAAGATGAAACTTTATAAGAGTTTTTCATAGATTTAACATAGTTACTAGATAAATTTTTTTCATTGTTAAAAACTGGTGATTTTGTTAATAAATTTTTATTAATGGATGCGTCTGTGTCGCTAGTTAAAATTAAATTTACATTATTAGAAGATCATTTACTTAAGTATTTTTTAAAAAAATGATGAATAAATAAACCTAAAATAAAAAATACTTGGTATACAATATCAATACCGCGGTTATAAAAACTAGTTCAAGAATTAAATGTAAAGTCTGAAAAATTTAAAATATTAAATAGAAATAGAAATAAAAAAAAGTATAATAAAATTTGTTTTTTTTGGTCTAAAAAACTAGTCTTAACATTTTGAATTTTTAAGTCTGTTCATTTATTATTTCTAAAAACGTTACCTCACTTTGTAAAAGATGTATCAATTTGTTTTGTGTTTCTTTCAAAATACATTCTTAAAAAAGCAATAGAGCTATGTTTAAAAGTTGTATTATTCATATATTTTGACATAAAAAAATTTAAAACTTTATCTATGTATCTCAAAAGTTAAACTAATTTAACTAAAATAGTACTAGTACTAAACCATATTTCATTGTTTATTAACTAATTGAACATATAATTAACCCACCTATTTTATAATTTAAAGCGTCTTTATGGGTTATGATACCCATGCTTGTAGATAATATTAAAACTGAAGATTTTAAAAATCTAGTAGAAAGTTTTAAAGCTTTATACGAAATAGTAAATTTTCTAGAAGAGGTTGATATCAATTTTATACCTTTAAAAAAAGGTTTATTTTTATAAAAAAAAATACTAAATCTAAGTATATAATTAAATTTCAAAGAATGTGAACGTTTTTTTAAGATAGAATATTTATATATACAACCGGATTTATATAGGATTTTAATTATAGAAAGTGTTTTTTTAGACAGAATTAAATCTTGATTTAAAGTTTTTTTAGACAAAGCAAGATTAACGTGATTTATTACATAAGAATTCGATTCATAAGATTTAATATTTGGAAACACGGGAATCGAACCCGTACTCGTTAGACCCAAAATCTAATGCTTTACCGGTTAAGCTAGTTTCCAATATTTATATATATTAGTATTTTAAATACGAAGTTGAATAATTGTTTAATTTATTACTATATAAAAATCAATAACTGTCTGAAAAATTAGCTGTTTTTCAGAAAAAAAAATTATAAGTAAGTAAACATAAATAGTCATTAAATATTTCAAAATAAAAGAAAAAACTTAATTGTAGTTTTTTTATTAATTTAAAAAAACGAAAACTTAAAAAATAGTTTGATATTTGTTCCATAGACATAATTATTACATAACATATAATAAAAGTAGTGATGTTAAAAAAACTGAAAGTATTAGTGTTAAGAATTTTATTCAACCGATTTTTGTTAAAAAATCGTATCTATATCTAGGTATACCACCTCTTACAAAAACTAGTAAAGCTATCAAAAATATAAATTTAATAGCGAAAATAATAGCATTAATGATGTTTGTTTTAAATTTAACAAAAAAAAATAAATTAAATACGTTTTTCGTAAAAATTAAAAAAACTGAATATAAAACAGTAATAAAGCTACTTGTATATGATTCCGGATTTAAAAAGGAGTAATTAATAAATAAAAATATTTCTAAAACGTTTAAATCAAATTTATTAATATAGTCTAAAAACAAAAAATTTAAATTAATTATCAACTAGCTCTTTTACATCCTGGAATATTTGAGTTACCTGTTTCGGTTCTAAAAAAAAAACGTGAATATTTAGTTTTTCTATTTACACTTCAAACTCTACCAGACACAACACATCGATTAGTTAAAACAACTCGTGAACTTATTCTAGGTAAGTTTACTAAATAATATGAGGCTTGATATCTTCGTAAATATGATATATTTTTCGATTTTCGAATTGATTTTAAAATAATTTTTTTTAATTCACTTTTTAAAAACATATTTCGTTTATAACTATCTATATTAATTCATAAATTATGTCTATCCATAAACTTTAATTTTAATAATTTAACGAATAAGTTAACGATCAACATCACCAAAAACTAAATCTTGAGAACCGATAACAGTAACTATATCAGCTAAATAATGACCTTGTATCATTCTAGGTAATAAGTGTGTGTGATGAAAAGATGGTGTTCTTATTTTACAACGGTATGGTTTAGAATTACCATCAGAGATTAATGATACTCCAAATTCACCTTTAGGAGCTTCAACAGCTGCATATGTAAAACCTTTAGGTACAGCAACTCCTTCACTATATTTTTTAAAATGTTGAATTAAGTTTTCCATAGAAGTATACTTTGTTTTTTTATTTAGTTGATTTTTTTTAACTCGATATAAAAAGTCAAAAAATGAATAAAAATTAATATTTTTTTTAGAATTACCAGTATTTAAACTACGGTTATTTGTTAAATTACTAATAACTTGGAAAACAATATTTACACTTTCATACATTTCACGAACTCTTATTAAAAATCTATCATAAGCATCACCTCTTTTACCTAAAAAACTATGCATAGATAAAAATCAATATGAGGCGTATGTTTCTGATCTATAAAAACGCATATCTTTTTTTATACCAACACTTCTAATAACTGGTCCAGTAACAGAATACGAAATAGCGTCGTTTATATTAATACTACCAACACCGACTAAACGTGTTTTTCAGATACTATTGGTCGTTAAAACGGCGAATATCTCAGTTAAAGATTTAAAACAATCTCTAGCAAATAAAGTAACATCTAAAAAAAATTGATGATTTAAACCTGTTCAATCCATGTCATTAGGTCTATAAAAAGCTGCATGCATTCTAGCTCCAGACACACGTTCGTAAAATTCCATTAATCGTTCTCTCTCCTCAAAAGCTCAAAAAAGAGGAGACATATTACCGACATCTAAAGAATGACAAGATAAAGCTAATAAATGATTCATGATTCTAGTTAGTTCATCAAACAAAACACGAATTTGTACGTATAAAGCAGTATGTGAAGTAGTTTTTAATAAAGATTCAACTGCTATGCAAAAAGCGTGTTCCTGAGTCATCATAGATACATAGTCAAGTCTATCAAAATAAGGTAGTGATCGTAAATAAGTTCGTTTTTCAATTAGTTTTTCAGTACCTCTATGTAAAAATCCAACATGAGGATCAGCTCTTTCAACTAACTCACCACTTAATTGTACAACTAGTCGTAAAACTCCGTGTGCAGCAGGATGTTGAGGTCCGAAATTTAAAATAAAACTTTTTATTTTTCTTTCGGAAAAAGAATTTTGTGGGAAAGGGGGTTGTCAAAAATTAAAAATATTTGATTTCATATATTTTATATTTAATTTATATACTTTCAGTTATATAGTTTAAATATGTTTATTCTAGAATCAGGCATATCATTTGGTGATGAATAGTTTATAAAAAATGGATCATAAAGTACAAAAACAGATAAAGTAAAATAATCTACTTCGAGATAAGGTTTAACATCTTGTAAATCATAGCGAACATTATGTATTCATAACGGAGTATGAGTACTTTTTTGTTTACGGGTTTTCATTAATTTATGCTTACTAGCTAAACCTTTACGATAAACTAATCTTTTAAATTTTTTTATTCTAGTAGTAGTTCAATTCAAAAGTCACTTATAAAGTATATAATACCATTTAGAAACAATTAATTGAATAAAATCAGATTTAACCAATACTTCATTTAAATTTTTAGCAAGTTTACCATTTAAATAAACTAAATTATTTTTTAAGTAGTTTAAAAATGAAGTTTTATCAGGTAAAAGCTTAGAGTACATAACTATATTTACAAGACTCATCTCTGATTGAGTAAAGGAATAACTGTTAGTTTGTCGATAAAAACGTGTTAAATAACGAGTTAAACTGTATTGATACCTAAATTTTAAATTTAATGATTCTTTAACAGCTAATCTAGCATTTCTTCATATAACTTGGTAACCAGGTTTAAATCTTATTCTTGAAATACGTACTTCTTTTATCTTATACGAAGAATCAGTACCTCTAGTTCTATAAACATTATCATATATTATTTCATTAGATGAATTTTTATAGTAGTTTATATCATTAATAGTCGTATTGTTATTTAAAAAATCTAAATTCCCAACAATATTATTATTAAAAAAACTCGTATTTATAATATTTTTACAGAAAAAGTCTTTAAAGTTTTTTTTTAAGAATGTTAAAGAGAATCTAAAGTTTTTATTTGAATATCTTTTAAATTTTGAAAAAAATCTAGAAATAATAATTTTACGTTTACGATTCATAATATTTTTCCTTACCTGATTTGGAAATAAGAAAGAAAATAGTATTTTTTTAAACTGGTATTTATATTTAAAATATTTAGTATTTGAATAGTTTTGTTTATTAAAAAGAAAAAGGCTAAAATTTTTAAATATAAAATTTTTACCAGTTCTAGTTTTTAATAAAAGTTTTTCTTTAAATAAAAGAGAGTTATTTAGTTTATCTATTTTTACTAAATTTTCGTTAAATTTTTTATAAAAATTTACATTAAAAAAATTTTTTCTTTCGTACAAATTAAAAATTAAAATACTATTGTTAAATGATTTAAATAAATTTAATGAAAAGTTTTTATAAAAAACAGGTTTTAAGATAAAATTATTATCTTTAAACAAAAATAATCTTTTATATTTTTTAAAAAATTTATTTTTTTTTCTAATTATATTTCTACGAACAAATATATAGAATTTATTATTCAAAATATTAGCATTTTTACTAATACGATTTAAGTTTAACATGTTACGTTTTTTATGTTTTTTAAAAAAGGTTTTTGAATACGGAATATTAGTTATAGGGTTTTTGGTTTTAAAAGTTTTTTTAAAATTACGAGTATTTATAAATTTTGTTTTTTTGAAAAAAGTTCTTCTTACACTCTTATTTATTCATTTCTGAGATTTTAGTTTAGAATTTTTTATTAAAAAAGTATTTAAAAATAAAAAGTTTACTGGGTTATTTTTAGTACTTAGAGATGAATTTAAAAATAAATAAGGTTTCACAGATTTACTTTCAACTAAATTTGATTTTTTTATATTTTGTAAAAAAATTTTATAATTATTAAACTTAGGGTTATTATATTTTTTGTAAGTTAGGAAATTTTCCATAAAATAGTTATAATTTATATTTTCTAATTGAAAATTGTTTTTATAAAAGTTTTTTTTTAGTTTTAAAAACTCAACTAATTTTGTTTTTTCTAAACCCTTTAAAAACATTAATTTTCAATTTTTATCACGTTTTAATGAAAAAGAATTCTTATTAAAAAACGATCCAACAATAGATCTATTGTTTTTATAAAAATTATTTTTATGTAGAAAAATAAAGTTATGTAAGTTAATATTTTTATATATTTTGTTTTTTATAGTTTTTATTTTATAAAATTTTTTAAAGATTTTAAAATTATGTGTCGATATGATTTTAAAATTAGTGCAGTTTTTATAAGATAAATCTTTAAAGAATTTTAAATATTGTTTATTTTTATAAAAAAAATTAATATAAGATAAATTTTTTGTAGTTATAAATTCTTTAAATTTCCTAAAACCAAAGTATTTTTTTTTTTTTTACTGTATTAGTTGATTTTTTTTTCTTGCTTGTATATTTTTTTTTTAAAACTTTAAAATTTATTTTTTCAGGTTTCGCATTTTTTTTTATTTGTTTACGAGTTTCGCCAATAAAATTTCTCAAATTTTTATTTATATTATAAGAGTTTCAAGCATTTGATCATGTTCTTTGACCTCTTACAGGTTTACCTAAGGCATGACATCTACCCCTATAAGATTTTATTAAATATAACCTTATTATATTTAAATTTTGCAAATCAGTAAATCGATTATTTACTGTATTAACTTGAGAAAAAATAACATTAAGAGGTTGAAGAAGAGTTTTATGAGTCGAAGACTGATAATTATTTATCAATTGATTATTTAGTTTTAAAAAATAAGTTAACTCAAAACGACTTATAAGTAATTTTTTAAAATTTTTCCCTAAACCAGGTAATTGTAAAAATAAATCACTCATAGTTAAGTCAAAGTAAAATAATCGACCTCCAAAAAAAAACCCTTTAGTTCAATATATTTGTAATATATGTTCAAATTTCATTTATTTTTTTTTTTTCCTCAACGATTTAGCCTTATATAAAGCTAGACGTCTATTTCAAGTGAACTCACCAGCTTTAAACCCAATCATTCAAGTATTAACACGTCGAGTATGTCATCTTTTACCGGAATATATAACAATTTCGTAACTATTATAAATATTTGGAATAGTAGATGATCTTGATCGTATACGTTTTTCAGACGTATGGTGAATTGAATTACTTGATATTAAATACATAGATCTTCAAATTTTTGATGAAAAATAATTTATTTTATTTTTTTTTAAAACATTGTATTTATAATTATATATATGACCTAATCCCATAAATTTTAATTTTATTTAAATTTTGTTACTTTTCCTCATGGTGTTCGAGGGCATTTTAAAGTTTTCGTTCTACCACCGTGAGGGTGATCAACAGGATTCATTGCGACACCTCTAACTATAGATTTACGTCCAAAACTTTTATAGTAACCTGCTTTATTATTTTTTAAATTTTTTTTTTCAGGTAAAGCAACTGAACCTAAAGATGCTAATGAAAAAGTTGAAAATATCTTTTTCACACCTGATGGTAATTTTAATAAACCTATATTCAATTTTCAGTCTCTTTTGGACATTTTAGCTGATGTACCAGGACTTCGTACATATTGTATACCTTTACCAGGAGTTAATTCCAACAAGCTTACAGACGTGTTTCTTGGTAAATTTTTTAGTAAAAAAAATATATTTTGAATTTCAACAGATTCGGGTATCAATCATAAGCTATTTTTACGTTTAGATGTTTTCTTCAAAGAACTACAAAAATTTGATAAAATAAACAATCTATGGTTTACAGTTGTTGGTACATAAGATATTGAACCGGATGACATAAAAAATAAAGAAATTAATTTATTAGAAAATGGCAACATAACAATACTTGCCACAAAACCTATAAACAAAGACCTGAATGAGTAATTTACACTATACATCACATTTTTACGATCTAAAGATTTTCTAGTCCATAATACAACACTACCTGACTTATTTCGACCAGCTTTTCATTTACGAAAATATGTTAAATGTTTAATTTTTAAAAGAATGGGTAGTTTATTTTTTACTCAAAAAATAGTTCTAGAACCTCCAGAAGTTACACCTTTTTTAATTACAGAGTAATTATAATTAAATTTTTCTAAATTCAAAATTTTTAAATTAAATATTTTTATAAAGACTTTTTTGAAAAAAAGTTAAAAAAATATCTATGATTAGACAAGTTTACTGATTGATTAGTTTGAGTACTATTTACTGAACGTTTTAATGAGCTTACGGAGAAGGTTACAACTTGTTGTATAATTAACATCGAGGTTACTGCTGATAAAATTAAAACAATTAAAGCAACTCAAACACCAAAAGCTTCTGAGATATCTGTTATTAAGTCAAGATAACTAGCAAATAACATGTATTTAGTTGCTAATAAATCAAAACCATAGAATAAACAATAAACATTTTCCATTAAATAATTAATTAAATGAGAAGATGTAAGTCATAACATAAATTTTATTTTTACTTTATATTTAACAAGGTTAAATAAATTAAAACTTGATAAAAAATAATATTAAATTTTAAAGTTTTATACAAAATAACATCATTAATACCATTATTAAGCTGAAAAATAATGTTATTATTTAAATTATAGTTATAAGCATAAAATTGATTATCATAATGTACAAGTCCAGGAGCTATACTTTCAGATAAAATTACAGCATTTAAATTTCGAACTAAAACCCCAGACGAGTTATTATTTAACAATGGGGTTTTATAAAAATTTGATTTTTCTGAAATACTAGAAAACTTTGATAAAATTATTTTAGGTACTGAATACGAGTTTATACCATTATAGTTGTTTACGTCAATAAGTCGTTTTTGAAAATAAAATAAGTTTGCGGAGTAAGTTTGTACATTAAATAAACCTAATGTTTGATAAAATCTTGAAAACTGTTTTGATTTTAAATAAAAAAATACTCAATATTTTAAAATATAAGATAGTGTTATTCAGTTAGTTCTGTGTTTACGTCTCGCATATTTCTTACGAGTCATAACTGTAAAACCTAAATTATATTTTCTAAATTTAGTAGTAACTCTAAAAACTTTAAAATTATATTTTAAGGTACAGAAAGATATACTTTCATTATTTAAGTTAACATAATCAAGATTTAAATATGATCATTTCCGTATCATTCGCTTGAAGAATTTAATTCTGATAATGTAAACCCTATTTTCCCTTGAAGTTGGATTAGTCCAAAAATTAAAGCTTCTGCTGTTGGTGGACAACCTGGTACGTAAGTATCAACTGGTAAAATTCTATCACAACCCCTAACGACTGAATAAGAATAATGATAATAGCCTCCTCCATTAGCACAACTACCCATCGATAATATTCATCTAGGTTCAGTCATTTGTTCATATAAACGTCTTAAACAAGGTGCCATTTTATTAGTTAAAGTACCTGCTACAATTATTAAATCAGATTGTCTCGGTGATGCTCTAAAAATTATACCAAATCTATCCATATCGTAACGACTAACAGCTGCGTGCATCATTTCAACAGCACAACAAGCTAGTCCAAATGTTAAAGGTCATAAAGAACCAGCTCTAGCTCAACCAATTAAAGATAAAACTTTAGATGATAGTCATTCTAATTTCATAATTTTTAATTTCATAATTTATTTACGAACTGATCTTCTAATATGTTTTGAAAAACCGCTAGGTCTACTTACACCATAAACAGATCGTCTTTTAACCTTACCAACAACTGGTGAAAAATCATAAACACCACGAACAACAGTATAACCAACTCCAGGTAAATCATTAGCTCTACCACCTTCGACTAAAACACGGTTGTATTTAGCACAAAGGTAACCTATACCAGGTAAACGTGCTGTTAAACGTAAACCGTTATTTAGATCAACTTTAGCAACATGACGTATAGCAGAGTTAGGTTTTTTAGGAGACATGGTTGCAATTTTAGTAACTATACCTTTTACTTGAGGACATTTTTTTAAGATTGGGGTTCTAGAAAATGTCGGATTTTTGTATTTTAAACTAATTTTTTTTATTTGTTTTTTTCGATTAGCTGATTGAATACAAGTTGCCAATTATACATTTAAAATTTAATTATATAACTAAAGCTTGTCACGATATACCTAATCAAAACATTAAGAATGGGATACCGAAAAAAAGTAAAGACTCGCGAGAAGTAAGATCTGTCGGTAATTTTTTAGATAAAGCTGTTGAAAATCCAAACATTAAATTCATTCATGATCTAAAAAAAAATGTAGGACCTAATAAATATAAAAATATTATTAAAAACATTGCTAATAATGGGAATAAGTCAAAGAAAAAAGAAAAGAATAAAAATTCTGAAATAAAAAATATTGAACCTGGAAAACCTAAAAACACTAAAGTATTTAATAATATAGCTAAAAATAGTTTAGGGCACATAAAATTAACACCGTTTATTTCAGTTATTAATCTTGTTTTAAATCTTCTAGCTACTGCATCGACTAACAAAAATGAGTTTGTGGATAACAATGCGTGACTAATTAGCATACAAAAATTTGCTAATAATAAATTTGATTGACCACTAACAATACAAATTGTTAATCAGTGCATTTCAACTACAGTTGAATAAGCAACAAGTTTTTTTAAGTCGATCTGGTAGAATAATTTAAAAACAGCATCAACAATACCTATAACTAAAAAAGGGTAAATATAAATATATGTAGGTTCTAATTGAACAATTAATAAACATTTTAGTAAACCAAAGAACGCAAATTTAACTAAAACTCCACTTAAGAATATGGAAAAGTTTGTAGAAGCTTCTACGTGAGCTTTAGGTAGTCATCCATAAAATGGTCAAATAGGTAATTTAACCCCAAAACCTATTATACAACATAAAAAAATAAAATTTACCTCAAATGGAGTAAAATAATTCATTGCAATTACTGTAAATTTCGAACTATCACAAATTAGAAATAAATAAATTAGGGCAAAAATTAAAAATAAAGCACCGAATTGTGTTCAAAAAAACATTAAATATGCAGCTTCAACACATCTACGAGTTTTAGCAAATTTATACAAAATAAAAAATGAAGGAACTAGTAACATTTCATACGATAAAAAAAACAATATTAATGAGTCTGTAAAAAATAAAACATACCCGGAAGTTAAAATTATTTGACAATAAAACATAAAACTAACTAATTCATCACCGTTGTAAGATAAACAGTAGATTATAGATAAGACAGTAATAATTATAAATACGTAAATAAATGGATAGTAGTAAACTTGAGATAAGTTTAAGCTGGATGCTGTTGTGTAAACTGCTTTATCAAACAAAAAAATATTTAGTAAGCTGATATCCGAATTAGAATTAAAAGAAGATATTAAAATTAAATCTTGGTAATAATCCAGTAAATAATTTAAAACTGTAAATGATAAAAAAAAGAAAAAAGTTATTGAAGATAAAAATACTCTATTTATTATTAAATATGAGTTAAGTCGTGTTAACGAATTTAAAAAAAATAATCTTAAAAAAAAAATTAGCATTACAAACAAAATAATGTTAAAAACTAAGTAATAAATGTAACCGTATCATAACAAAATTTTTATTTTAAGTTAAAATATTTTATCATATAGAATCGTAAGAAAATTTTAAATTTGAATTTCACACAGCACTTACCGTCTTAGTATTTTTTCGAATTATTCGAGTCCTAGCAGATAATTTATGAGAAACCTGGTTACAAAAATAAATCGAACGACCGTATCTTAAATTTTTAAATTCGAAAAGAGTTATACCAGATGGTAATTCAGTACATCAACCGGCTAATTTACCTTTACCTTTACCCATTCGAGAACCCTCAACTTTTCGACTTAATGGTATATGTGGAAATATATGAAATCATGTAAATCTTAGTGTTTTATCAGATTTACGTGATGCTTTTTTTAAAAAAAGTTTATATCTAAAAATTTGTTTACTTGTTAGACGTATAGGTTGTAAAATTACTAATCCGACTTGACCATACAATAATCGAGTAGGTTTACTAAAACGAAAACGTCTACGTTTGTGTATGTTTTTATAGATAAATTTTCTAGGCCTTAAAGACAATTATACAAATTTGATTAGTTGAAAAGTCATAAAAAAAATAAAATAATATCGTCTATATAAATTAATCCGAATGATAAAAATAAAATAATTAGTATTGAAAAGTAGTAATAGACTAAACTATGACGTTCATTTGATCAAAAAGAATAGTTAAGTGAAGAGTGATTTGTTGAATGTAAAAATCTTATATTTTGAGTATAAAAGTATAGACCTATAAACATTACAACGAATAAGATAGAATATAAATAAAAAAACGAACTATTTACAAGTAAAGTAAGAATAAATAGTTTTGAAAAAAATCCAATAAAAGGCGGTACTCCTGCCATAGAAAATAAAAGTATAGTAATTAAAGTTAAATAGAAAGAGTTAAAACTAAAACCGTTAAACGACTGTAGAGTTTTAAATTGAGTACTGATTACACTAAAAATAGTTCAAAACAAAGTAATTAATGATATGTTATATATAAACATATAAGTAAATAAATAAACATTAGATTCTATATTCATATTTAAGAATAGCAATTATACATTTAAAATTTTTATTATATAAAAAACGACGATGCTATAGAAAACTTAGTTAACCTTTTAAAATATAAATTATTTCTAGTAAAAAAATTAAATTTAGAATGAACGCTTTTATTTTTATTTAGTTTTATTTTTAGTTTATTTTTATTTGTATATTTTTTTATTCATAACACTTTTCTTTTCAAATTCTTTGAGCTTTTTACGACTGCCAATTATACATTTTATAAAAAAAAATATAAATCTACTGTATGCGAGGTAGATAAAGCTAATATAACAAATAAAGAGTTTAATATACTACTAATCGCCATAAATGCTTTAAAATAATAAGATTCACAGATTATAAATAGTAAAGTAAATAAACCTGTTAAAATAAAAATTAAAGATATTGTAGTATAGTAGTAAAAAATTTCAGAAAAATATGAGGTGAGAAAATGAATTATAAATAAAAATAAAAAGAAATAAAAAAAACAAATATAGAAAAATAAAGTATATAAAGGAATACCTTTAAAAAAAGTCGGTTTTCAAATAAATAAAGGAACTATACCGCATTTTAAAAAAATACAAAACATCATAATAAATCAAGATAAACCTAAAGTAAATATTTCTTTAAATGAGCTAACGCTTATATAATATAAAAATATATATTCCATTAAATACCAATCAAATGTTAATAATTTTATATATAGGAGTAAAAAAAATAAAAATAAGTTTAAAGACGAGATTAAAGAAATTCAAAAAAAATATAGAATAGACTGAAGATATGTTGTTGGTGTAGTTTGTTGGAAAATATGACCAAAAGATAAATTTAAATTACGATAAAAAAAATTAGACGAAAATGTAGAAGTTATTATTAACAAAAAAATAAGTGTAGATAAAACTTCAATAATGAAAATTGTAGTAAAAATAGAATTTGAGCAGAATAGAAGAATAGTTCAATAACAAAAATTAAAAGTTACGATTACGTAATCGTAATTTTCTCGAGACGAGAAATAAGTCGTATTAAAAAAAACTATAAGAGAGAACAAAAATATAATTAGAATTAAATAGGACATTTTTAATTGGAAATTTGAAAAAACTATGTGACCAAATCACGAAGACAAAGAGGGTGATACTCACAACAACGAAGATAAAAAAAATAAAATGTACGGTGTTATAAATACTCAAGATAAATCAAATCCAGAAATAAATCAAAAATTTGTTTTATTTTTTGAATTAGAATATTTTGTATGATTAGTTATAATAGGTAAAACGTATGATAAAATTGATACAATCATTGTTAAATAAGTTAATAAGAAAAAAAATGAAAAATTTCATAATGATGAAAAAGTTATAAAAAACATAATTTCTATATTAATAAGTAACGCTTTAGTATATTTTATTTTAAAGAATAAAGAAAGATAGACTAATATAAAAAAGTCAATATGTTATACAAAAAACAAAACTTGAATGTAAAATTCATGAATTAAAAAAATTTAAATTATAATAGAAATTTAAATTATAAAGAATGATAAACTCATTAACCTTAAAGTAATAAATAATAAACAGTAATAATAACAATAAAAGTTTATAATTTTTAATAAAAAAAGACAATTAATTACCTGCACCTGGACTTGAACCAGGACCCTAAGCGGACAAGGTTTTAAGCCTTGCATGTCTACCAATTCCATCATACAGGCTTGTTTTAAGTTAAATAACTTAATAAAGTTTAAAAAAATTTGAATCTGAGGATAGAAAATTAAAACGTATTTTTTGTAAAAAAAAAAAATTTGTCTCAAAATTTAAAAAAGATTGTCTTAGAATTAAAGCAAACATTAGTGATTTATTAAGTGAGTCTAGATACGAAAAATTTTTAAAAGAACTACTAGAGAAATTAAACGATACGGTTAATTTATAATGACTTATCATATATTGTTCTTGTGAAAAAGTTTTATGAGCCATTGGTGATTTTATAAGAGTAAATTTAGATTGATTAAAAGGTTGTATAAAAAAAGACGGTGCACTTTTATTTACATTATTTGGATTATTTTTATTTAAGTAAAATAGTCATGTTAATAACATATATGATTGTTTTACAAGAAGTTTTTTGTTTTTCGAATTCATATTATTATTGTTAAAAATTAGTCTTATAGATGATACCGAACTTGGTGAAATTAATGATACGAAACTTAAAGAGTATTTTAATTTGGTTTTAAAAAAAAGTTTATTATTTATTTTGTTAAAAATTTGAATATGGTTTTGGTAATTGTTATTTATTAACATTATCAAGCTAGCAGGAATCGAACCTACATTAGTAGAGTGAAAATCTACTGTCCTAACCATTAGACGATAGCTCGTTATCTAAACAAATAATTTGTTAGAAAAACTACACCAAACTACAATTGAATTGTTACCGGGTTTTGTATTAAGGTATCTTTAACTGGATCGTAATAAATTTCTTTTAATCCGATTGTAGGGAATGATTTTTGAAAAGGTACGGAGGTGTCACCATACTGTAACATTAAATTTCTTAAATCTTTTTTTCCAGCAAATGAAATACCGTGTAATTCAGCAGCTTCCCTTTCTAATCAATTAGCGGCAGGGAATAATTCTGTTATAGAATCTATAAAAGAGTTATGACTTAAAATTTTACTTTTATTTAAAAAAACGTTATTATTTACAAATACAAAAAATCTGTCTTGTGAGTGTAAAGAATGAAAATTGTAAACAGTAACTGTAGACTGATTTTTAGTCAAAAATTTATTGTTTTTAAACGATTTATTAGAAATATTAGAGAAGTTATTGTTTGGTAGTTCGTAAGCAAAAATATCTGACAAGTGTGTTGAATAAAACACACTAGATAATTTTAAATGAGTACATAAATAAAAAAAAGAGTTATTATTAACTAAAATATTAACATTTTTTGCTTTTTGTGCAGAGTTATTAACAAAAGAAAATGGTAGATTAATTAGTATGTATTTAAAGTATAATTTGATATTTAAAAACATTATGTTCTAAACTGGACTCGAACCAGTGACCCCAAAGTTTTCAGCCTTGTGCTCTACCATCTGAGCTACTAGAACTTAAAGAATTTGTCAAAGTAAAGTTTATATTAACCCCCTTATTTAAGGGTATATACAGTGGTATGTGATGTATACCTTATTAATTAAGGATATAAGAGTATAAATAAAATTTAAAAAAGAGCTAAATTTTTTTCTTTTATTTTTAATTTTCTTTTTTTCATAATTATTATATCATATAATACTATAATTAAGTTAAATACTATAATTAAGTTAAATACTATAATTAAGTTAAATACTATAATTAAGTTAAATACTATAATTAAGTTAAATACTATAATTAAGTTAAATAAGAGGAAATGGCTGAGCGGTCGAAAGCGGCAGACTGTAAATCTGTTAGGAATACTCGCGTTGGTTCGAATCCAACTTTTCTCATATTAAAAAAAACCTTTTTTTAAAAAAAACAAATAAACAAAATTTTAAACATTATAAAGTTTTCTCGTTAAAATTTTTAACATACCCAACCAATTTAAATAACTTGATCGTGTCCGAAAATAGATTAGATTTTACTATTTTTTTTAAAAAATTTAGTAATAAGTTTTACGTTTTTAAATCTTTTATAAACTTTGTAAATTCTTATCAATATCATTTAAATTTTAAACCTTCTCATTTAAGAGGTTTTTTAAATAACAGCAAAAATATTTACAAATTACCTAAAGTTCTTATGTTAAATTTTAAACGTAATAGATTTTTTCCTAGTCTGAAACTCCTTCAAGGTGAGACTTATTTGACTTTGTCTTTAGGATTATTTTCATCGTTTTTTAACAAAGGTAAGTTTTTTATAAAAAATAAAGCAGTGTATTTAGTCTTAGCTAGTTTTATTCGTAAAGTTTTAATGTATGCTTCGTTTAAAGAGTTGATTCTTTTTGTTTTAAAAACTCCTCTATATCTTCAAGAACTTTTATCAACTATTAATTCACCGGTTGTAAATTTTTACAAACACCCATTTAATGATTCGGTAGTTAATGAGAATAACTCTTTATATAAATTTAATTTCTCTTATTTTATTTTTTCAAACAATAAACCTTATACTTTTATGAAAAAAGCTAAAAAAGGACGTGTCAAGAGGAAAATCTCCAAAAGAGTTGTTTCGTTAAATAGGTTAACCGACTAGTTGTGATTAGTAGTTGGTTTAAATTAAATTTTTTGCGTGGATTATACAGACATTAAATGTTATGAGTTTGACTGTGGCTCGAAGTGAATGCGTGCGCGATGTCTTGACACATGCGAATTGTACGAGGTTTATTTTTAAACTTAGTAGTGTAAGGGTGAGTAATACACTTACAACTTTTAATAAACTTACTTTAATAGTAAATATAAATTCTTAAATCGCTAAAAATAACTATTTATATTTAGTTTTAGACTTTAGTAAAAATCGCTACTATTCTTTATTAAGAAGTTTAAATTAATAAAGAAGAGAGTTTTACTTAGATTACGTAACTTTACATGTTTAAGTTTGAACAAAAAGTTACATAATAGAATTTAAAAAAGCTTGATCGTTTATTAGTGTTTTTGTGTTAGGGTAGATTTTCACCATTAAGTATTGAACTTATGCGAGTGAGTCGACGACCCTTAGCTGGGTTGTGAGATTGTCCAGTCACATGGGAGCTGAAAAACATCCCACCGTTGGCAGCAGTGGAGAATATTGGTCAATGAACGAAAGTTTGAACCAGCATTACGCGTATAATGAAAAACTATAGTAGTTGTGAAGGCTATGAAAGCTGTAAAGTTTGTCCGCAAGCTAAAATAATGATACTATGCTTGTTAGAATCCCGGGCTAAAAAGGTGCCAGCAGCTGCGGTAATACCTTGACGGGGGAGCGTTACTAGTCTTTACTGAGCGTAAAGTACGGCTAGACTGTTTAAGAAGTTACATGATAAACCCAAAGTTTGAGTTAATTAACAAGTAAAACCTTAATACTAGAGATATTAGGAAGTTAGTGATACTTATAACCTAGAGATAAAATATTATAAGGTTATCAGGGATCCTCGGAGGCCTCGGCGACTTTCTACTAATATTCTGACGTCGAACCGTTTAAGTACGAGTATCAAATAGGATTGGAGACCCTAGTAGTTCGTACCTTGAATCAATGGGCATTGCATGTAAAGTAAATGAAAACTTTGTGTGTACGTTAACGCTTAAATGCCTCGCTTGGGGAGTAAGGCTGCAAAGGTTAAACTTAAACAGATTGGCGGGAGTTTGTTTGAACGGTGGAGCGTGTGGATTAATTCGACAATCCACGCCTAATCTTACCAACGTATTGAAATAATTTATTGTATTGTTTTGTGGCATATAACGTAAGTTATTTAATTGGTACTGCATGGCTGTCGTCAGCTCGTGTTGTAGAATGTTCTATTTATTTACTCAACGAACGTAACCTTCAGTGTAATTTTTAAATACTTTACTTGTTAAAGATACGTATAATTTTTAAATTATACGCTTAACGAGGTAGTATTTAGTTTACTTTTATAACAAAGAGGATAATCAAAATTTATTTCAAAATTTTAAATTAATTAAAAATAAATAATCTTTTTTGGGGTAGAGGAGGAGAAGTCAAGTCATTATGGTCTATATATGTTGGGCTTCACATGCGCTACAAGGGTGAATACAATGAGACGCGATAGTATAAACTAAAGCTAAACTTTAAAAATCACCGAAGTTCGGATTGCAGACTGAAACTCGTCTGCATGAAGTTGGAATCGTTAGTAATCGCAAATCAGTATGTTGCGGTGAATGATCTGTCAAACTTTGCACACACCGCCCATCACGCTCGAAGAATTGTGTCGGCTAGACACTTCGCTTGCTTTCTTTAATCAACTTTAATTAAATGTTTATTTTTTATATTAAGAGTTTGTTTTGCGAATTTTTGGTATAAAAAATTGATAAATTTATATATAAATTAAACTTCAGTTATGTATAAATTTTCTGCATTTATCTATTAAAGTTGTTGTTAAGTTATAAACTTAAACATTAAAAAGTGTTGGGAGTTAAGGAGGGTATGGTAACTTGAGCGAAGTTGAAACAAGGTAATGGTAGGGGAACCTGTTGTTGGAGTACACATAATTTTAAATTTTTTTTGAGACTATATTAAATAATTTTTTAAAAATAATAAGATGCGTTGCATTAAGCGGATGCCTTGATACTAAGTAGTATACGGTTATAGAGGCCGATATTTATTACGAGTTCTTTAAAAACATTGACTAATAAATTAAATAAATATAAAATAGTGAAGAGAAACATCTTACTAACTATTTTTTAAAAATAAACTGAGAAAAAGAAAGTAGCGGTGAGCGAAATTTTTAAAGCCTATATATTTTAAACAGTAATTAACATTTTTGAAAAAATGACCATAGCTGGTGAAAGTCCCTTAATATTACTGAATAGGGATATAGTTTAGTGGTAGAACGTTGGTCTTCAAAACCATATGTGTGGGTTCGATTCCTGCTATCCTTGTATAATAAAAAATACTTTAAGAAAAAAATTAACGAAAAATTATTCTTTAAAAAAAAAAAAATACGATACTTTAAAGTACAAGATTTCTAGTACACCTAGCTGAAAATTTTATAAAAGAGTTTTAAAACGTGGCTTACGAAGTAATAAATTTTTTTATAAAAATTCATTAATAAGTCATAAATCTAGATTTTTTAAAAAAAAAACTCTAATTTCACATTTTAAAAATAAAAAACATAAATTTACTAAGTTATCAATACGTAATAATGTTTTTTTAATAAAAAATATTAATTTTTTAATATATAGTTATTTTAAAACAAATATATTTTTTAATAAATCACTAAAAATTAAAAAACACAGTTTTTTAAAAAAAAATATTAAAACTTTAAATAAATTATTTTTTATTAAAACTAATTTTAAAAGAACTTATAATTTACGTAAAAAAAACATATTTTACAAAAATACTTTTAAAAACTTAAATCAAACTCGAAATATTGAATTAAATAAAGATAGAGTAGCTATTACTTTTAAAAAAATTTATATAAAAAATTTAAATCAAATTGATGTTATAAATTGATCAAACTTCTTTTCAAAATTTTTATATGCTGATAAAAATTATTTTTATACTATTTTTTCAAAAAATTATAATTATTATACCAACATTTTAAATTCTTTAAAATTTTTTAAAGAAATTACTTTTGTGCCACATTTTTTTGATTTAAAAAATTTAAAAAATAACAATACAAATCATTTTTCGTTTTTAAATCCTAAAAATCATGTTATTATTAACAATAACTTTATTCTTCCTAAAAGCTTTACAGTAGTGAAAGATCAAAATTTAAACATTTTACACTCATGATCAGTTGGTAATATTTTATGAAGTCGAAAATCTTTATTTTATAAAAATTCTAAGCCAATTTTAACTAAACTAGAAACATTTAGAATTACAAATAATTCAATTATTTATTCCAGTGACGATACGAGAAATGTTTTTAATAAAACTTTAAAACCTCAAAAATCTAGTAATAACGATTTGTTAATGTTTAATAAAGTATTATATACCTACTTTATATATTTAAATAAATTTTTATCTAAAAATATGGAAACCTCATCTTATACTGATTCTAGTTATCAATTAAAATCTAAAGTCTTAAATAACTTTCAAACTTGTCAAAATTTTAACCTTACTACAAGTAAATTTTTTTGATTAACTAAAAATATTCTAAAAAATAAACTAAATAACTTTTTAAAAAAAATAGGAAAAAATAGATATAAAATTTTCAAAAACAAAAAATTACCTAAAATATCTATTAAATTACCTTACTTAAAATTAAAAACTTTTTACGGTTTTAGAAAAAAATATAAATCAAAACTACGTAAGTCCGTTGTAAATTTTTTAAAAAAATCTAAAAAATCTAAAAATTATCTTCTTAAAGATTTAAGTTCTGTTAAAAGAAACGTTAGTTGAAAAATTTTTAAAACAAAATTTAATTTTTTTAGATCTTTAAATGTTATAAATAAAAATCGAAAATTAGAGATACAAAACTACTTTAATTCGAATAATGTCACTAACTTAAAATTAAAAAATAAATTAAGTCTTTTAAATGTTAATGTATTTAACTATGCTAAAAACTACTCTAATAATTTAATTAGTTTTAAAACTAACTTCAGTGTTTTTTTTAAATCAGAAAATTTTAATAATATGAATATTTTTGCATTTTATTTAAAAAATCCTATATTATTAAAATTAGAAAAATTAAACTTTTATAATTCCGCTAATAACAAAATTAAATTATTGCTAAATAAAATTTTAGTTAATGATATGATTTTAAGTCAAAAAATGGGATTTTTTAAAAATAATGAACTGATTAAAAACCTTTCTCACACAAATTTAACCCCTCACAAAACCTTTAAATACGTTTTATCAAAAAAAATATATAGTACAAACAATTCACAAGCGATTAAAACCGATGTAATACCTTGATACCACCATACTTTAATTCGTTTTATTGAAAATTGTTCTGGTAGAAAAGTTTTTTTTCAATTTTACCCATTTGTAAATCAAGAAGTAGGTAAAGACTTTATTGTTAGGTATAAAAAATGAATGCCTAGAATGTCTTTTTATGAACGTCGTTTAGGTCATAAATTTTTCTTAGAAGAAGCTCTACACATATTACATATAGGTTTTATTTTAAAAGATCCAGTTCTTTTATGTAATTGATTAAAAGCTATGATACTTCGTATAAGTTTTTGAAAAACAAAATCTATTTTTCGTTTTTTAAAATATTTATTACATAATTACTATAAATTTATATTTGAGGATTTAGGAATTAAAGGTTTAAAATTAAAACTTAAAGGTAAAATTAGTGCTGCAGGTAATTCAAGAAAACGTACTATTTTATACCGTATCGGTGAAACATCACACTCAACCATTGATTTAAGGGTAGCTTATGATTCAAAAGTTATAACAACTTTTACAGGAGCAATGGGTTTTCAAATTTGACTATTTTACTAATTTTACAACATTTATGTTATTCGTTAAAGCTGCAAAAGTCGTCGCCTTAAGTTTAGTTTTCATGCCTTTAACAGGTTGCGCTATCGCTACTGGTTTAATTTTTGCATCTCTATTAAAAAGTATGTCTTATGCTCCTGATTATGAAGAAGTATTATTCAATTATGCTGCTTTAGGTTTTGCTTTCGTTGAAAGTTTCTCCTTCTTATTATTCTTCGTAGCTGGTTTTATTTATATCTTCTAATTATTAACATAAATTTTTTGAAATCACAATAATAACAACCTTAGTTAGGTTTTTAAAAATGTTATTTATCGGAAATATGGGAAACCCAATAATTACTCGTTTAGGAATAAACCAATTTTGATATAAAAATTGATATTCAGATAAACTTTTTTCTGCTAATTTACATCAAGATCGTTCTTTTGAATTACTCATAAAATTATACTTAGATTATGGACTTACTTTCCACTACAATCCACTTATTCACGAATATTGATATAAATCTGGATATAAAAAATTAAGAACTTTAAATCATACTCAGAATATGAATTCTTATAGAAGATTTTTTTATACAAACGAATCTTTAGATATTGATCACTCGTATTTAATAAGAAATAAAACTGGAGAATACTTTCCTATGCGAACTTGATTTTTTCGTTATTTAAATTGAGTTATCTTAACTGTACAATGATTTAAGCCTGTAAAAAAAAAAATTTTAAAAAAAAAATTCTATACAAATCAAAATAGTGTAAGTTCTATACATGAATTTTCAAATTCTGCTAATTCTAAAAATTTTTCTCGATTAAAATACTTAATATATTTATTTTGTAAAAAATATAATTTATCGAAAAAGGAATACTTGTTTTAAACTATAAATTTTGATTTTAATACGTAAAAATATTGAACATCATATTGAATATCATTATGAACTTGAATCTGATAAAAATACTTATTTACAACAAATTCAAATGACTGAAGAGTTTTATTCAGAAAAATTAAAACACTGTTTATCAATTTATGAGAATAGTTTATTTTTTAATGAGGTGTGAGAAAATTATTCAAACTACGATTCTATGAATGATTTTGAATTTATAAACTCATCATCGTTTTATAGTTTTTTTAACCATAATAAGATAGACATACCTAAATGTTTTAAATACTCATTATCACTTCGAAGATCGTCAAATGAAATCACACTATTAAAATTTTCTAATTATTTAATGAGAGATGGTGATCGTAACAAGTATTTAAAATTTTTGACAAAATTTTTATGAAAATTTTATGAAGAACTAAAAACTTTAAAACTAAAACCGTATAAAACATACAATAATTGAAGAGACGTCTACGTAGTACTAAACTCATTAAGTTATAATACACCAAACTACAATATTTTAAACTTAAAAAATGATGAAATTTTAACATTCGGTCATAAGTTTTTAAGCGTCTCTAAAGAAATTGACTCTAACTGAAATATACGTAATTTGTTATTTAAAAATCTTCAGTACTTGTCTCCTATATTTTCTTTTTATATATACAAAGTAGATAAAAAAATATTTAAAAATACTCGAGGTAAGTCTGGTAAATATACTTTTATATGAAAATATGTATCTCCTTACAAACGTTTGTTTCTTGTAATGCATTGGTTAATGAAAGAGCTTAAATTAAAACCAGGTAAAACACTTTCGGAACGTTTATATATCACTTTAAATACACTAATAACATCTCCAGAAAAAACATGAATGTACCGTGTTAAAAAATTTTCTCATAATTATGTATACCGTAATTCTCGCAGAACATTAGCTGAATCATATAGAACTGTAACTAAGTAATCGGTGGTTAAATATGAGTTAAAATATAAATTATGTTGTCATATAGTTTTAATGGTATTTTTTCAAATAATTCATTTTCGAATAAGAAAAAATTACAAAATTTAAAAACTTATAACTTAGGTTTTTATAAAAAAACAACAACTCGTATAAATTATAATAACTTTACTATTAATATACCTAACAATTGAAATATTGTAATTTTACTGAAACCTAAACTTAATTTAAGAGTTGTATTTTTATATTCAAAAACATATTTTTTAAGATTTACAGTACCGTCCAATAAAATTGATTTATTTTTAAATAGAAATACTTCAACTTTAAAACTTACAACTTTATATACTACGAATTTTTATAAAATATATTGACAAAATTTACTACTTCTATTTAACTCATTCCATAAACCTTTTTTTTTAAAAATAAAGTTTAAAGGTAAGGGGTATTACATCTACAAAAATAAACGCCAAACTATTACTCCACAATTCGGATATTCTCATAGATTATATCTTTATGCTTATTTTGTTTCTGTTAAATTTTTAAGTAAAACAAGTGTTTTTTTATTTGGTTTACTAAAATCTGATATTATTAAAACTGGTGTTTTTTTAAAAAACATGCGTTCTATTAATATTTTTACCGGTAGAGGTGTGAGATTTGCTAGACAAATTGTTTACAAAAAAGTTGGTAAAGTGAGTTCTTATAGATAATATAGCTACTTTTAATCATTTTTATATTCAAAAAATATAAATTTAAATTTTATGATATGAGCATCTATCAAAAGCAAATTAAAGAGTTTTCGAAAAATAACATTAACGTATTTATCGTACGAAACAACAATTCATGAATTTTTAAAACAATTTAACTGATTACAGTTATTATTTTTAATTTTTATAACCTCATTTTATCTATAAATACTTTTTTTTAAAAAATATAAATTTAAATTTTATGATATGAGCATCTATCAAAAGCAAATTAAAGAGTTTTCGAAAAATAATATTAACGTATTTATCGTACGAAACAACAATTCATGAATTTTTAAAACAATTTAACTGATTACAGTTATTATTTTTAATTTTTATAACCTCATTTTATCTATAAATACTTTTTTAAAAAAAAAGAATCTATTATTTGATAGATATAATCTTATTTTTTTTAAAAAAAATATAATTTTAATTTAAAAAATATGGGAGATTTTGAAGTGTTATTTGCAATAATATCTGTATCAATACTAGCTGTTTTAGTTTATAACGTTATTACTATACTATCGTTTAAAACTATTTTAAGAAGATTTGGTTTTATGAAAGCTTCTCGTAGAGACTTTTATGAGTGTGGTTTTAAACCCCAAACACAAAGACCTATTAAAGTGTCATTACAATTTCTATTAATTTGTGTTTTCTTTTTATTATATGATATTGAACTTGTTTTCTTATTCCCTTTTGTCTCTGGTAGTACTTTTACCGGTTTATATGATTTTATACTAATAATAATGTTTTTCTTAGTCTTTTTCGCAAGTTTAAACGTTGATTACGAACGTCATGCATTATCTTGACAAGAATAAAAATAGAAAAATTATGATAGAAGGAAGAAATTTTAGAAAAGCTTTATGAGGTTATCACCCAAGTTTTCAAAATATTGATATTGTAACTAACTGAAGTTGAAACTTAGTTTCATTATCATCAATGATTTTTTCATATTTAAATTTTTACGTAAATAGACTAGTTTTACCTTTTTCTAGTGTAACATCTATTATCGGATTCATGTTATTAATTTGTATTGTAATGCAATTATTATCTGGATTTTTTTTAGGATGATACTATATTCCTGAACCTGGTTTAGTAGTTGAATTACGTGAAGAGATGTTTAACGATACTCGTTTCGGTGCTGAAGTTTTCTATATGCACTTAAGAGGAGTTGATTCTTTAATGTTATTATCTTATATGCATATTTTAAAAAAAATTTATCTAAAAAATTACGTAACTTCTGAATCTGATGGATGAATGTTAGGTGGTTACGCCTTTTTTTGATTTCATTACATTATTGCTTTAGGTATTTCTTTAAGTGCTACTCACTTAAGTGACCTAACTTTAACAATTATTGCTAATATTTTTTGATCTTTATTTAACAATATTTATAAAACATATTATATTGTTTTCACAAATAAACACTTAAATGTAGATCAATTAACTCGTTTAATGGTATTACATTATTTTACACCTTGATATTATTTATACTTAGTTAAATTACATATTTTATTTTGTCACGAATCTTGAGATACTGATAGTGGTGAAAGTACTTATGAAGATAAATCCGGTTCTTACGTATCTTGATTTTATGATGCCTTTTTAAAAGAAATTCAAGATGCTTGATACTGAACTATTTTCGTCTTTATTTATTTCTTTATGCACCATTTTAGCGGAGCTACAGTTAATTATTTCTTTTTTGAACGTTGAAATATTTCTGAATTAGATGAAATTCGTTTCTATGGAGTCGCACCTCATTGATATTTTAGACCTTTAATGGGTATTCTCGTTATTACACCTACTCATTACGAAGGAGTAATGTGATTTGGTTTATGACTAATTTTACTCGCTTTCTTACCCATTATTTATAATTTTTATAACGGTTTTAATAAATATGTAGCTTCTATTCCTATGCAAAACTCTCTATTACAAACTACATTTTTTATGTTTTTTATGATGTCTTTGTATTGTAGTGCTAGTATGTTACCTTGTGGTCGTTATTATTATGAACCTGAAGGAGGTTATGTTGGTAACCCTTGAGTTAAAATTTCATATCAATTTGGATATTTATATTTAGGTTGATTTTTACATCATTTAGACGTTTTAGATCATTATATTTTCCAATTTAGTCAAACATTTTTACGTAAATGTACTGCTAACATGAACTATGTAAATAGATCTTTTAGAAACTCTAATACTTCTGAAAATTCTTCACCTTTAACAAATAACTAAGGTTTTTAGTTAAGTAAAAACTTAACTATTATGTTTTACCGATTATCTAATTTTCAAATAAATAATTATTTACCTTTAAACGTTAACAACTATCTAAATTATATTAGATTTTTTTGAGACAAAACTTTAAATAAGTTTAATTTTTTAACTGATTACTATTTAAGAAATGAAAATATTTGAGTTGATGGATTTTTATTTGATTTTTTACAAAAAAAAACTGCAGATTTATGAACAAGACAATTTATAATATATACTGGTTTTTTATTTAGTGAACGTTTAGTTTTTGATTCAGTCGTAAGATTATATGTCGACACTATAATTTGACCTTTTCATAAAAATAGTATTTTTGAAACATCGAACGTTAGTGAAATGTTAGTTTCAGTTTTATTTTTATACTTAACTTTGTTTTTACTTATAATATCATCTTACATATTTTTTATTTTATAGCTTTATTTAAAAATAAAAACTTTGCACGAAGCCGCACTCTTATCATCTTTACTTGTCGTATTATTAACTCTTTTTACTGTATTAACTGAACGTAAATTATTAGCATTTGCTCAACGTCGTATGGGTCCTACATTAATGGGTAGAAATGGAGCTTTTCAAATATTAGCTGATTTGTTTAAAATGCTAACAAAAGAAATTTTTTTAATTCCTAGACCAGCAACAGTCATGGCTCCTATATTCCTTTCTTTACTATTCACAACACAACTATTATTTTCACTAAACTTTATTTGAGGTCCTAGTATGTTTTTAGTTGATTCTGTTGATTCAATGGTTTTATATCATTTAATTTTAATTTTACTTTCCAATATTTTCTTCTCAATCGTAGGTTTATTAAGTCAATCAAGGTATGCTATTATAGGTACTGTTCGTGGTTTAGTTCATATGATTTCGTTAGATATTTTTATTACAGTTTTATACTCTTTATTAGTTTTTAGTTCCCAATCTGCTAATTTTCATGATTTTGTTTTAACACAATCTACATATTGATATATAGTGATATATGCACCAGCTGCTTCAGCCTTTATTGTAGTTTTATTTTTAGAATCAAAACGTGCACCATTTGATCATGCAGAAACCGAATCAGAAGTCGTCGCAGGTTATTCTACTGAATATAACGGTCCAATGCTTTTAATGTTTTTTTTAGCAGAGTATTTGCATCTTATTATCGCTGCTGTTCATTTTATACTATTTTTTTGAGGTGGTTGATTAAGTTTTAATTTACTACTACTACTTCCTCCAGTTTTTTCTTCTTACCACGACATGCTAAGTTATGAAAATATTTTTTCTCTTAACTTTTCAAATTGGCTATTTTAAAGATTTTATTTTTATCTTTTACACCGAAATATCATATGAGTTATACTACATTAATTTATTTTATTACCAACTTTTTATAACACTTGATCATTTACTTGAATGATTTTTATACTTACTATAAATTGATACTTAACTTTTATATTTTTAATTATTTTTTATTTTTTATATTACTTATGTTATTCTCAATTTCGTTCAGGTTAAACTTATTAGTGTCTAATATTAATATTAACGATATTTTTTCTAGAATTCAAATAAATGATTTTTTTATAAATACGTATTATTATTATTGAACTACTTTTTGGTATATACCTTTATTTATATCTATTCTAATTTTAAGTTTAGCATCTTTTCATATTAAAAACTTGTCTAAATTTTTAATTTTTATTTACGTATTATTAATTTTTCTATTAGTTTTGGAATCTGTTGACTACTGATATTTAAATTCAAATTATTTTTTTACACAACTTTATAATAATAATTTTAATATACTATTAACAAATAGTATTAATAAATATCACCCTTTTATGTTTTATTCAACTATTAGTATGTTTTTTTATTTATATGTTATTTCTAACAATTTTGTTAACTCTAGTTTTGAAAACTTTAAATACATAGGTTCAGATTTTATAAAATTTATAAAACTTTATAAATTTATTTATTTATTTATCATATCATATACTTTATTTTTAGGAAGTTGATGAGCTTTACAAGAAGGTTCATGAGGTGGTTGATGAAATTGAGATCCTTCGGAAGTTTTTGGTTTAATTGTTTTAGGTTTTATACTACTTTTAGTTCATAAAAATTTTAAACTTAGTAATTTTTTTAAATACTTAATTAGTTTTAAAATTTTATTTCTATGCATTTTTTTTACTTATGTTTTTATACAATTAAATTTTAATTTAATATCCCATAACTTTAGTATCCGTATAAATCAATTTATTAATGTATCTCAATTATTTATGTTTTTTTTAATAATAACTACTACTTTTTTAGTTTTTTTTTATTTTATATACACAACTTTAAAAAAAAATTACCATCTAAATTTAAATTTAGAAAAGATTAATATTTTAAAAAAATATAATTTTACTTATTTTATTCTTATAAATAGTATACTTATATTAGTTATATTGTTTAATAGTTTTTTTCCATTAATAAACGATTTTTTAAAACAAACATTTGCACTAACTATGACTAACATCAATACAACATTATTAGATATTTTAATTTTAATATTCATTATAAACTATCTTGTTTTTTTTACTTTTTCACCGTATTTTATAGTTTTGTTATTTTTTATTATTCTTCACACCTCATTAAAGTTAACTATGTTAATTTTTTTTATATTATATTTTATAAGATTGAATTATATTTTACACTTTATTTTACTTTTATTTTTATTAATTAATATAAATTCATCGTCTTTAATTTTAACAACATGAGATTTATTAACTGTAAATACATTATTTATAAATAATAATAAAATATTTTACCCAAATATAACTTCATTTACAGTATCAAATAATTTTTTAGAATATATTGACTTTTTTTTAACAAATAACATGTTAAATGAATCGATTTGAAGTTTTTTTTCAAAAAACTCAACACTAGAAACACACCTTTTTTATCATAGTATTTTAGATGATTTAGTAACTCAATCATTATTAAATGGTAACTTTTTTCAAAAATTTTCTATAAATATATTTGACTTTTCACCTTCTAAACTTATTATAGTTTATTTTTGATTAGTATCGTTATTTATACAAAAATTTTTTAAAAAAAAACTAATTATATATTAGGAAAATATACTACTAAAAATTAATTCTAATTTTTTTAGGAAAACTTTATTACTAAAGTATGTTTATTATATAATTACGTGATAAGCTTTGTAGTACAAAATTTTTTACAAATTAACCCGTTTTTACTTAAAACTCAAAGATACAATTCTTTAGTTAAGCTATTATCTTTTAAAATTAATTCAATTTTTTTAAAAATAATTTTAAATTTTAATTCGTATAAACAATATTTTTTTACTTCTTTACCACACTTGGTATATTTTTTTAATAAACAATATGTTATAAATTTTTGAAAATTTTTTAAAAAAATATACTTTAACAAATTCGGTTTATACTCTAATAATGTTACAAAAAGTTTTATTTATTATAATCTTAATAAGTTAGATAATGTTACTAACTTATTTAATAAAAATGAAGTGAAGAGTGTAAATTGTAAAATTTCTAATTTTAACTTACAATACTATAATCCTGTACAAATTTTGTCATTTTCGTTTCATAAAAATATATATAACACGTTTATGTTTTACATATTTTTTATTTTAACATCAAATTATATATCAATTAGAAACTATTTTAAATTTTCATACAGTTTTATATTATTTTCACAAAATTTTTTTCTATACACATTCCCTAACGTTTATTATTTTAAGATTAGAAACTTTTAAAAATTTTAAATTAAACATTTTGAGTTTATTTTATAGTTTAGTCGCATTTGCACCCATAACACTAATTCTTCATTGTTTATTTATTTTTTTATTTAAACGTTGACTAGGTCCAGTAGGTACTTTTTACGCCTCTTTAATTTCGTTTTCTTTTGTACTTTTATGTTCGATTTTAGAACTTTATCATGTATTAGTTCACGGTCACTACTCTTTTGTTGACTTCGGACGTTGATTTTTTTGTTTAGATATAATCGACTCTCATTTAGTTTTTTGTATAGATAGTCTCGCTTTAGTATCTTCGATTTTAGTTTTAACATTAACGATGTTTGCTCTATATTTTGGAGTTGAATATATGTACAGAGAGGCATTTATTAACCGACTACTTTACTTATTAAATTTATTTGCAACTAGTGTTGTTTTTTTATTTTACTGTTATGACTACTTTCTTATCTTATTTGCTTGAGAATGTATTGGTCTTTTTTCATTCTTATTAGTTAATTTTTATTCAACCCGTATATATACAATTAAAGCAGCTTTAAAAACTTTTGTATTCTCTAGGATCAGTGATATGTTTATGTTTTTTTCTTTTCTACTTACAATTAATATATTTAACACTACAGATTTATCATTAATTTTTATTCAAACACCGTTTTTAGCTTTTCACTATCTTTTTATAGGTAATATGTCTATTCATTTTATAACATTATTTTCTTTTTGTTTAGTTACATCTGGTGCTATTAAAGCAGCTCAATTTTTTTTTCACGTTTGACTACCAGACGCAATGGAAGCTCCGACACCGGCTTCAGCACTTATTCATTCATCAACACTAGTTGTTGCAGGTATTTTTTTAGTTATTAGATTTTCTATACTTTTTGAATTTACTGTTTTTACAAATTATTATCTTGTATTAATGGGAGCTTTAACACTATCATTTGGGGCTATAACCGCAACTTTTCAAAATGATATTAAAAAACTTGTCGCCTATTCAACTATTAGTCAAATCGGTTATTTAGTTTGTGGTTGTGGTTTTTGTTGTTACGAAGAAGTTTTAATTTATTTAATAATTCACGCTTTAAATAAAGCATTTCTTTTTGTTTTAGTTGGTTACACAGTACATTTTTTTAGCGGTAATACTGATATGCGTCAAATGGGTGGTGCTTACTTATACTCTTTTGATATTGCCGTTTTACTATTCGGAGTATGTTTTAATCTAGCCGGTTTGCCTTATAGTGCTGGTTTTTTAGGTAAAGAATTTTTACTATTTCAAGTACTAAGAGATGATTTTGTGTCTTTATTTGTAAGAGGTTGTTGGTTAGTAAGTTTTTTTTTTACTCCAATATACATGTTTATTCTTATTTTTTTAGTTATGTTTGGTGTTAAAAAAGGTTCAATAGTAGCTTATTCATCAGCTTGAGATTTTGATTTTATAAAACATATTTCAGCATTAACATACTTTTATAAAAATTTAAATTTTAACTTTATTAAAAACCCTCAAAGTTTATACATAAACTCTACACGTTTTAGATTCCAATATACAATTATAACTTCGAGATTAACGTCTTATTTTTTATTTTCTTTTTGATTATTTTTTTTTTTTTACGGTGAAACTTTATTATTAATTGTTTTAAATTACTCGTCTTTAACTGACACAATAAGCTCGTCATCGTTTTTTACTTTAAAGCAACATGTGATTTTTTTTATTATTACTACACCAGCACAATTAGTTTCTTATATTAATTTTTATATATATTTTTTAACAAGTTGTTCTTTTTTTTATTTGATAAATTTAAATTATATATATAACTATAACTTTTTTAGACAAAGCTTTTTCTACACTTCTTTTATAGGTTTTGTTGTTTTATTTTTTGGTTTTTACCATTTAATATTTTAAAATAAAATTTAAGGTAGGTATGGCTTAATTGGTAGAGCGGTAGGTTGTGGGCCTATAGGTTGAAGGTTCGAATCCTTCTATTTACCCTTTGTTTAATATTGAATTAAAAAAATATAATAAAATAAATATTTTTTATAAATGACTATTTATTTCATCAAAACTTTTTAATTTAGTTTTTAATGACTTACGTTTTTTAAATTACTACACTAAGTCTTTTTTTATAAATTTTAACGTAAATAAAAACTTTTTAAAAAAAATAAATAGCCTAAAAATTGATAATTTTTCAGAATTTAAGACATTATACAATCTAAATTTAAAAAACAATTTTAACATAAAAAAGATAAATAACTTTATTCCGGTAAAACCTTCGAACACAAACAGTGTGAAAGAGATATTATCAATTTTTAAAATTTATATAAGTACAAACTCGTTTAACTATCAATATTTTTTGTCAACTCATGTTTCTTGAAAAAGTTTTTATGTTTTTAATTCAAAATCTGGTAATAGTATTTTAAATTTAAATAAGATTTTTAATAAGTGAAAAAATTTTTATTATTTATTTTACAATCTATTTTACTATAATATTGATATCCTAGTTTTTGGAACATCTTTCTTCAAAAAAGAACTTTTGGCTATAAATTGAAGTATGTTTAATAATTTAAAATCTACTTGAAGATATATAAAACCTTTTTTATTTTTTAAATCAAATCAAATATTTATACTAGGCGAGTATATATTTAGTAGATTAAAATATCAAGGAATTCATTTAGCTTTGATAAATGATGTTTTATATCATAATAAAACTATACATTACTTACACAAAAGTTCATTTTATACATTAGGTTTAGTACCTATTAACTATAATTATCACACTGTAAACTTTGCTTTACCTACGTCTAATGATAACTTATTTACTCAACTATTTTTTATTCGACTACTTATTAAAATTAAAGAATCTACAAAAAATATAAAATATAAACAAAATAAACTAACGTGACTATCTTTTTATAGACACGTATAACTCATCTAACGTATAATTGTTAAAAAACTCAACACAAGTTAAAATTTTTAATAAAAACAAACTAACAAATATAAATTTTAAAACATTAAATTTAAGTTTTCTTAAAAATAAAATAAACTTTATAAATTTAAATTTATATACTTATACGAACTTTTTAAATATTTTACTTTTTAAAAGTATTAAATTTAACTACATTTTTTTTTTAAAAAATATTAAGTGTAATAACTTATACTTAAAAAATGTTAATAACATTAATTTTAGTAATTACTCGAAAACGTTAAATTATCTTTAGTTTACTCATAAGGGAATATAGCTTAATGGTAGAGCAGTAGACTTTTAATCTATTGGTTGTGGGTTCGACTCCCACTATTCTCAACTTTAATGTAAAAATTTTGAGACAACCAAATCATATTATATTAGATTTTAATAATAATATTAAAAATAATTCTTCTCAGTATTGAGCATTAAATTTTTTAGAAAAAAATGAAAAATCACCTTTATTTTTAAATGATCTAGATTTGTATAAAAAATTTTCTTTAAACAGTCAATTTAATTCTTCTAATAAATTTTTTACTAGTAATTATGGTGTCAATTTTTCTAATTATAACCGTGAAAATGAAATTGACCTAACTAATATTTTTAATTCTAAGAATGTTAGTTTAGGTAAAGATGATTATGTTTTAAAATATTCTAAAAATAAAGCTAAAAATAACTTCTTACTAACATCACTATCAGATGAAAAATTATATAAATATAATTTAGAAAGAACTTTTTACTTAAATAAAACACATCAGTTATATAGTAATTTAAGTACTTTAAATAATTCTTGATATAATACTATTAATATTAACTTTTTAAGAAAAGAAAGATTATATACTAAACTAAAATATTCTAGATCTCCAGCATACGATATTGTTTCGGGTGGAGCAGCTGCTATTCTAGCTGGTTTATTAGGTTTTCTAGCATCTGAAAAATTTGGTATTGAGTTAACTGATTCTGGTGATTTTTATTATTTGTTCATGTATGTTGTATTTTTATGTTTCTCTATAAGACCTCTACTTATGGTCGCTGATTTTAAAAAAAGCTTTTTTAGTTTATTTAGTTTAAATCGTATTTTCTCATTCTATATTAATATAATTTTAAGTTTTTTAAACTATATTAAATTATTTTTTAAATAACAGATCTTGATTTCTAAACTAATATACCATTTTAAAAATAAACTTAGTGTTTTAATAATATTTGTAAAGTAAGTCGTAAAATGAACTTATACGAGTGAATATAGGAGAATCAACTTCTAAGGCTAAAATACTTAGTTTCGATAGTGAACAGTATTGTGAATGAACAGGTGAAAATTTATCGACATGAGAAGTGAAATAAATACTGAAACTTAATGTGAATACTGTTAATGCTTTTGCTATAACGTACCTTTTGCATAATGGGCTAGCGAGTTAATATATATAGCGAGCTTAAATTTTTGTAGGCGTAGTTAACACGAAATAAAGTTATTTATATTAGACCCGAAGCTAATCGATCTAATTATGGGCAGGTTGAGAGTTTACTCGAGGACCGAACTCGTGACTGTTGCATTAGTCTGGGATGACCTGTAATTAGGGGTGAAAGGCCAATCAAGATTAGTGATAGCTGGTTCTCCACGAAAATTATCTTAGTAACGACTTTATGATTACATTTTTAGGGTTAAGTAATCTTTACACACGGTGATTTTATATTATACCATGTTTCGAGAAACTTTTAATATAAAAATGTTAATATAAAGATTTAGACGTAATCGCGCAAAGGTGATATGTCAAGAGGGAAACAGCCCAGACCGTAAAATAAGGCACCGAATAATAGTTAAGTAAGAAGGTTTTAAGGTAATAAATTACTTAGGGGATAGGCTTGGAAGCAGCCATTCATTAAAGAAAGAGTAAAAGCTCACTAAGTTAATAAAGTATAACGAATATATATACTAGATTATTTTAAATCCGATAATGTAGAGGTATTAAACTATTAGCCGAATTTGCGGAAATTTATATTTGGTAGTGGAGTTTTCTGTAATTCAATAAAGACTAATTGTGAAATTAGTTCAAGAAATCAGTTTTAATTATGCTAGCGATAGTAACGTAAAATTATGAAAAATATCATAATCACCGTAAATTCTAGAGTTTCGCTAAAAGGGAATACCTTAGTGGCAAAAACAATCCTCTGAGAAAAAGACTAATGTCGTATGTTTTATGAGTTTGTACTAATTTGACTTTTTTAAATAACTATATAAAATATTAGTTTAATTTTAGTAGTTTTTTATAAAACTAGAAAAATATTAGTGCCTTTTAATTTAGGTTAAAAGAATACAAAGAGTGTATTAAATCTGACACTAGTGAATGGGTAGAATATACTTAGGTGATAGAAGAATGTAGTTGAAGGAACTCGGCAAATTAACCCTGTAACATCTGGAGAAGGGGGGCTTTAAGCTATTTAAAGCATTTAAAAAAAGGGGATGGCGACTGTTTATCAAAAACACAGGACTTTGCAAAATTTAATAATTATGTATAAAGTCTGACACCTGCCCAGTTCTTTAAGGTAAATGATTATAGGTTATGCCTATTGATCTAAGCCATGGTAAACGGCGGCTGTAACTCTGACGGTCCGAAGGTAGCGAAATTCATCGGCGGGTAAGTTCCGTCCTGCATGAATGGTGTAACGACTGTCCCACTGTCTCCAACTACCATCTAGTGAAGCCGAATACTAGGTGAAAATGCCTAGCCAGAACAGCGGGACGGAAAGACCCCGTGCACCTTTACTGGAACCTTGTATTACTTTAGTGTTTTTGTACGCTACGGGAGACTTATATCTTTGACCGTGGATATTAAAATCTTTAGTTTAGAGTAATATATACGAAAGTAATTTTTAATTACGTATTTACTTAAATTTGCAAGGATGCCAGTTTCACTGGGGCGGTGGCCTCCTAAAAAGTAACGGAGGTGTGCAAAGACTTTGTAAAACATATGTGCTATGTGAGTATTATAATGAATAAAACTTAGTTTGATTAAAAAATTAACCAATTTTTTAAGGGTAAAGAAATTTACCTGCCATAGTGACCCGATAGTATTTATTGATAAAGCTATCGATTAACGAATAAAAGGTACGCCGGGGATAACAGGCTAATGGCTCCCAAGAGTTCCCATCGACGGAGTTGATTGGCACCTCGATGTCGGCTCATCATATCCTGGTTGAGAATCATCTTCCAAGGGTCGGTCTGTTCTACCGTTAAAATGGTACGTGAGCTGGGTTCAGAACGTCGTGAGACAGTTTGGTCCCTATCTGCTGTTAAGAAGAAAAATAATAGAATCTTGCTTTAGTACGAGAGGACTGAGATAGAGTGATCACTGGTAAAGTAATTGTTAGAAACATAGCATGTTACTACGCTAAATCGCGATAAGATAATTACTGAAATATATTTTAAGTAAGAAGCTTTCCTATGAATTTTTCCTATAGACAAATTATAGACTATAATTTTAAAATATTTTTAAGTTGATTAAATTGTAATATTTTGAGACTTAAATAATATAAAGTCAAGTTCTTATTATTTAATAAACGAGCTTCCAACTAGTGTTTAACTCGGCTCATAACCGAAGTTACATAGGTGCAATTCCTATTAGCTCGCTTTTACAATGTAAAATTGTTATATAAAGAATCGTGATTACATGTGTCTGATAATACAAATATACGATGAATTAAGGTATTTCAATTGTACAAAGGTTTTCATCGTAAAGTAACATATCCTGGATTTTTTGTAAAAGGATCAGCTCGTATTGTCGAACCTCCTCGTATAGAATATAAAGGTTTTAAATACAAATTTAATATTAAAGGTGATATTTCTCGATTAATGATAGTACGTTCGAATAGGAATGTGCTTTATAAAAGCGGTTTTTCAATACATTGGGTAGAAAATTCAGGTATAGTTATACGTAAAAAACAAGATCCTAAATCGAAATTTTTAAATGGTCCAGTTAGCCGATCTTTAAAAAGAAAAAAATTTTTAACCTTATTTAAGTCTGTTTTATAATTAAAATAAATAATATGAACAACGTGAATTTTTATAAATTTATTTCAAGTTCCGATTTTGATTCATATTGATCATATATATATACTGCAAAATTAAATGCTTTATTTTCAAATCCTGAGCATTTACTATTTAATAAAATATCCGACTATTTATCTGCAGCATCTATAGTACGATTATATGATTCTCTAAATTATAGCGATAAAAGTTTTTGAATTTTAGATAATTTAAGAGTACAATCGTTTCTAAAAGACAATACTAGTGATGTCTTAAGAGAAATTTACGATTTAGCTTCTTTATCAAATGATAATAAATTTTTTAATGACAACTTTTTTTTTAATTCTAATTTTTTTAATGAAAATACAGCTAATAAATTTAATTTACTAGAAAACACTAATAAATTATCAGAAGAAATTAAATATGTTTCTGAAATTAAAAATGAATTTGAAACCTTAAGTCAATTTTTTCCTAAATATTATGAAACTTTTGAAATATTTGATATTTTAGTACCTAACGATGATAATTCTTTATATGAAGATTGATCTACACCAGATTTTAAATTGTACTACCCTGAACCTTTTATAGCTTCACCCTCATTTGTTCATGAACAATTTTGATTTATACATATACTACACTATAATCATTGACTATGATTCATGTTTATTTCACTAATTATGTTTTATTTTATAACTTTTATAAATGTTGTTAGATGATGTAATCCGAGAAATAGACCTAAACGTGAAACTAGAGGTGTTAGTAGATCAAAATGTGCTGATTTAATTACCGCTTCAGTACCTGTTTCTTGAGCAACATCTATTATTATTAGTGAAACAGTTGATGCAACTGATTATTATGATGGTTTCGGTACAGGTGAATTAGTTGTTGGTATTCGTGCTTATCAATGAGGTTGGGAATATTATTATCCTAGAGGTTTAGATTTGAATTATAATGTAAAACCTGTTTATTCTTCTTCTATCGGTAACTCATTAAAATACACAACTTCTAGTTTAAAAACAGCTGAATCAAATACTTTTTGAAAAAATATGAATAATAATTCAGTTAATAAAATAACATCTACACCGTCTCATCTAATCTTATCACCTACAGATAATAACAAAATTTTAAACTTTTTAAATTTTAATTCTATCGGCGCTAACTCTTTAGATTCCTCAACAGCATTTAAAAAAATTCAATCTTTTTCCAAAACTAATCCTCAAGAGTTATTTAATACTTCATCAGAATTTAATTTAAAATATAATAAATTAGCAAATTTATATAAATCTGATACAGATTTACTAAGTTCATCAAGTTACGGTACTTTTAGACAACACAATTTTAATTCAAAATCATCATTAACTAATCAATTTACTACGAATTTAGATTCGAAAAGTGTTGATAAACTAGTTAGTTATAATTATAATCTACATACTAATAAAACAAATATGTCTTTAAATTTTAACGACGTCAAATCACAAAACTTACCTTCTAATTTAAGTAACTTGAATAATTCGTTTGAGACAATGTCTAATTCTTCAAAAAATTATGATTTAGTAAAATTAGTTAATTATCCATCTATAACCAGTACTTTAAATCAATTTACTGATAGTAAAGCTCTAAAAAATCCATTTAAATACGCATTAAGTGATGAGTTGAATAAGCAAACAGTTTTAAACCATAATTGGATTTTAAATAACTTTAATAATGGTGAGATTCAAAATTTTTCAACAGATTTATCTAATTCAACTAAAAATTTAAACAATGATTTAAATTATAGTTTTACTGACATGAAATCAGCAGGTCAACAAATGCTAGCTAGTGATCGTAATCCTCGTTTATCATTTAATTTATTTAAAAGTAACTTTAATTTAGATGATCATAATACGAATACTAGCCAATTAGTAAATAATGACTTAAGTAATAATTTAACAAGTAAACAAGAGATGTTATTTAATTTATCTAATTTAAACTGAGGTAAAACTTCAGTTTTGTCTAAATTATTAGATAATAATACTTATTACCCGAGTAATCACATACCAGCCATTTCAAATAATTCAAGTTTTTCAGTTAGTAGTTTTGATAGATTTACTGATAATAACTCTGCACCTACTATGTTAAGATCTAAAGAAGAATCTTCGCCTAACTTTGTTTTTGAAACTTATTGACTAAATTTATGAGCTAATACTAATGTCAATAAAAGATTTAATGTAGTTTTTGATACTAATCGTTTATTAGAAGAAAACTATTTACCTAACTTCACTGAATATGCTGAATACGATTTTAGAAACTGACAAACGTTAGAGTTGTTAGAAGATGCTTTTTGAGAATCAACATACTCTTCTTTTACTCAAGATGACTACGCTAATACTTTACAAAACTTAAACGGGTATAAATTTTTTAAAAAACAAGAAGAAATGTTTAATACTCTTAATAGATCAAAAAAATTTAAATCTAATACTTTAAGTAAACCTCTTGTTAAAGATTTAACATTACTAAATAATTTAAACACTTTACCAACTTTTACTGAAGATGCATTACCTAATACAAATTTATTAAGTTTACAAAAATTTACCCCATTTTCATTAGAAATAGCAACTGACTCTTTAGATGATTCTTATGAAAATATTAAAAACTTAAATTACTTACACCATTTAAACTACATAAATACTTTAAATTTAACAACTTTAGGTATGCAACCTCTTTCCTACGCTAATGTTTTAAATACTTTTAGACCTGATTATGATGAAAGTACTTGATCTTTAGATTCATATTTAAACACTTCTTCTAGTAATCAAAATTTTATGGATTTAAATGATTCTAGTGAATTACGTTTTTCTAATCCACTAAAATTAAGAAGTACCGCTAAAAACTCGATAGTTACCTATAACGCAATTCAAAAAGTTTTTAAATCTCGTTTTGATGAAGGTAGATCTAATGCTAGATTACAAGATATTTCTAATTCTTATGTTAAACACTTATTTGTTAGTGAGCAAAAAAGTTCATACGAATCTTTACTTGGAAAAAATAAAGACAGCTTTTTTTCTATAAACAACTACAATCAAGAATTAACTAGTAATTTTAACGATCTTATTACTTCTTGAAACACTTTAAATACTTATTTTATTGATTTACCGTTTTTAACATCTACACAAAGTGATCCTTCTAGATTTTTATGATTTGATTGACAATCTAGATGAAGTTCATTAGAAGTACAGCCTTCATCAGTATCAAGATATTCTTTAGTTGGTGTACCTTATTCTACAAAAAATTTTGAATATTCAACTCAGTTAGGTGATAATATTAATGAAAGTGAAACATATTTAATTAGATTAGCTAGAGCACGTAAAAATTATATGTCAAATTGAGCTTTTACTCCTTATTTTTATACTCGAGTCTCTAGTTGATATAAAGTAAATACTTTATTTAATCCTTTAATGGCAGATTTTTCTATATCTTCCGTTAGATTATCTTTAGAATTAGCAAGTAACTACTGAGAGTCAAACATTAGTAATAATTCTTCTTCTATTTCTACACCTTCTTATTCAGGTACAAATACACCTAATAGATCTTCGATTAAGCCTGAAAGTTCAGTTCATAGTCAAATTTATAATGTTAGTACTTTAGTTGATTTATTAACTAAACGTGAATATTTATATCGTGAATATTTTTTAAATAAGGGTTACTCAGTTAACTTACCTAAATACTTAACTGCTAGCCCAAACAATCCTTTAGTTGAAGAAGTAAAAAAAAGTTATCCGTTTATAGACCCTAGTTCTTTTGGTTCGGAATTATCACGTGAGTTCTTTTATCAAAATGTTAATTTTGTTCAATTTAACTTAATTAAAAATTTTTTAAACTCTTTAACTAATAATGTAAATATTTTTGGTTTAAATTTATCATCTTTAAACAACTATTTATTTTTTTATTTATTTGATAATACTGAAAAAGAAACTTTAGGTTCAAATAGAGATTTATATAAAAATCAATTTAGACCTATTAAAAAAGGTATTACTAATATGATAAGACTTCACGCTACTGGAGCTATTGCAATGCCTATTGAAATTAGATTACATATTCTTGCTTCGTCAAGAGATGTAATTCATTCATGAGCTATTCCATCAGCTGGTATTAAGATAGACTGTGTTCCTGGATTCTCAACTCATAGAGTAGCTATATTTTTATTATCTGGTATTTTTTGAGGTCAATGTATGGAGATTTGCGGTCGTTTCCATCATTGAATGCCTATAATTGTTTATTTCATGAAAAGAGATTTATTCTTTTTATGATGTACTCATTTTATGCATTTTTCAACAGACAATAATTCGTTTAATACAACAGACAAACAATTAACTTCTCAACTTAGACTAGTTACATTTCAAAAATCTTTATGACTTGATGAAATTTCTAAATCTATTTAAATGTATAATTGTTAAGAAATTTATTTAAAATACAATATCGACATATAGTTTATTACACAATGCCAAGTTCCATATTATTTATTTTTAGAAAAAGAGCTAACTTTATTTTACTTATGATTTTACTAATTATAACAGCATTATTTTCTTTATTTTAATATTTTTAAAATAAAAATTTTGCGATTATCATGTACTATATATAAAATTTTCGTACTTAGTAAAAACATGGTAGACGAAGGATACATTGTAAGACGATAGAGACCTTAAACATGGTAGACGAAGGATACATTGTAAGACGATAGAGACCTTAAACATGGTAGACGAAGGATACATTGTAAGACGATAGAGACCTTAAACATGGTAGACGAAGGATACATTGTAAGACGATAGAGACCTTAAACATGGTAGACGAAGGATACATTGTAAGACGATAGAG
>Ga0222713_10000381_pt1 | contig 49688 bp, 42 predicted proteins | sample C33_649DmetaG_FD_165061 | JGI IMG/M metagenome (GOLD analysis project Ga0222713, IMG submission 165061) | Estuarine water microbial communities from San Francisco Bay, California, United States - C33_649D | ecosystem: Environmental > Aquatic > Marine > Unclassified | place: USA: California...
GATCGTACAGATGGGCAACGGTATCGTCGGTGCGGTCGATGGCCAGCAGGTACTGGATCAGGTCGTTGGTGCCCACAGAGAGAAAATCCAGGCGCCTGGTTAACAGGTTCAATGCCAGGGCCGCAGCAGGTATTTCGACCATTCCACCGACAGGAACTTCGGGATCATAGGCGATTCCCTCGTCGTCGAGGCTGCGCCTGGCCTGCGCGATCAACTGCAGCGCCTGATCGATCTCGACCGAGTTCATCAGCATCGGGATCAGTATTTTCATGCGCCCGTAGATGGAGGCACGCAGCATGGCCCTGAGCTGGGTCACAAACCGCCGGGGCTCGGTCAGGCAGAGACGGATGGCACGCAGCCCGAGCGCGGGATTGGGCGCCAGCCTGACCGAGTCGTCCGTTTGTTTGTCGGCACCGAGATCGTAGGTGCGGATGGTGACGGGAAGGCCTTCCATTTCCTGCATGACTTGCCGGTAGGCTTCGAATTGCTCCTCTTCGTCCGGGAGGTCGGACCGGTTCAGAAAAAGGAACTCTGTGCGGAACAGGCCGATGCCCGTTGCCCCGCTTTCCCTGGCGAGGGCGACATCGCCCGGAAGTTCGATGTTGGCATGCAGTTCTATTTCCGCGCCATCCAGCGTCCGCGCCGGTGTGTCGCGCAGCCGTTTAAGTTTCTGGCGTTCGATCCCGAATTCACGCTGCCTGAGCTGGTACTCGGCAAGTACCTGCGGGTCGGGGTCGACGATGACCACGCCCTGCGTGCCGTCGACAATGATGATTTCATTTTCCCGCACCAGCTGCCAGGCGTGATGCAGCGCGACGATGCAGGGGATGTTCAGGCTGCGCGCAACGATGGCGGTATGCGAGGTCGAGCTGCCCAGGTCAGTGATGAAACTGGCGAACTGGTGTTGCTTGAACAATACGACATCCGCAGGCGACAGGTCGTGGGCAACCAGTACCAGATTTTTGTCTTCCGCATCAACCGGAGGAGTGGCGTGACCGGGCCGGCCTTGCAGCACCTTCATCACACGCTGGGCGACCTGTATCACATCCGCCCGCCGTTCCCTCAGATAAGCATCTTCTATCGCGTCAAATTTGGTCAGCAGTTCATCGGTCTGGGTCTTCAGTGCCCATTCGGCATTGCAGCGCTGGGCCGCGATGATGTCACGTGGCGTCTCCGAAAGAGTCGAGTCGCTGAGGATCATCTGGTGCAGATCGATGAAAGCCGAGAACTCGGCAGGCGCATCGGCCGGCACGGCCAGGCGCAACTGCTCGAGTTCGTCACGTACCGCATTTATCGCGAAATCGAACCGCGCCGTTTCCTTTTCGACCTCGGCAACCGGAATCTCGTAGTGGGTGGCCTCAAGACTGGTATGGGATACCAGATGCGCATGCCCGATGGCGATGCCGCCTGAAACACCGATGCCGTGTATCGTCAAGCTCATAGTTGGAGAGGAAAACCGGGTAATTCCGTAATCCCGGTCATCTTAAACGCATTCCACCGCAACCGGCTACGGTGGCGGGCCCGCAGGGGGCTTATTCGTTTTCGCCGAAACGATCGGCAATGAGCTTGTGCAGGGCCTGCATGGCTTCAGATTCGTCGGGTCCGTCGATTTCAATGACGATTTTAGAGCCCTTGGCGGCGGCAAGCATCATTACACCCATGATGCTTTTGGCATTGACGCGCCGACCGTTGCGACTGAGCCATATTGCACTGGCGTAGCTGCCAGCGACTTGAGTCAGTTTTGCCGAGGCCCGGGCATGAAGCCCGAGCTTGTTGATGATCTCAGCTTCCTGTTGCAGCATTTTGAACCGAGACCAGGGACGCGGGCACTCGCAATACACCTTCGCAGCCGCCGCTGATGGCTTTGGTGACCATTACCGACAGCGGCCTGTCGCGATAAGTAAGCGCCCGGATCAGCATGGGCAGACTGACTCCGGCAACACTTTCCACCTTGCCGGGGATGACCAGCTTGGCAGCGATGTTCGACGGAGAGCCGCCGTACATGTCCGTCAGCACCAGCACGCCGTCGCCCTCGTCCAGTTCCTTGATCAGCTTGCGCGCCTGGGGCACCAGCAAAACCGGATCATCCTGGGCGGTGACGCCAAGCTGGCGCAACCGTGGCGGACGCTTGTTGAGCATGTGGCTGGCGCAATGAATCAGGCTTTCGCCCAAAGTGCCGTGGCTGATAATCAGTATGCCGATCATGGACTGGAGCTGTCCCTGTCACGAAAGGGCAATACTCTACGCCCCCTTTTCTTGCACCGCAACATCACTAAATTACGATGATAAGATTATGTAATTAAAGGGATTTTTCTAGGGAATCCAGAAACAGGGCGGAGACATTGATTCCGGATTGCGCGGTGATTTCCTGGAAGCAGGTGGGGCTGGTGACATTGACCTCGGTCAACCAGTCGCCGATGACATCCAGCCCGACCAGCAACAAGCCTGCCGCCGAGAGTTGGGGTCCCAGTGTTTCGGCGATCAGCCGGTCACGGGCGGTCAGTTCCCGGGCAACTCCTTTCCCGCCCGCAGCCAGGTTGCCGCGGGTTTCCCCTTCCTTGGGAATCCGGGCCAGGCAATAAGGTACCGGCTTGCCGCCGATCACCAGCACCCGCTTGTCACCGTTCGTGATTTCCGGGATGTAGCGTTGCGCCATCACTGTGCGTTGCTCATTGGCGGTCAGTGTCTCGATGATGACGCTGAAATTGGGGTCATCGTTGCGGACGCGGAATATCGAGGCGCCCCCCATTCCATCCAGCGGTTTGAGGATGATGTCCCGATGCTCGCCGAGAAACCGGCGCAGGCGTTCCGCGGTGCGGGTGACCAGCGTGGGGGCAGTAAATTCCCCAAAGCGGGCGATCGCCATTTTTTCGTTGAAATCGCGAATGGCCTGCGGACGGTTGAATACCCGGGCTCCCCGGCGCTCTGCGATTTCCAGCAGGTAAGTGCTGTAGACGTATTCCATGTCGAACGGCGGATCCTTGCGCATCAGCACCGCATCGAACTCTTCCAGCGGCGTGTCGTGCGGGCTGTCCAGCCGGTACCAGTCCGGGGTCGAGCCGGACAGGTGCAGGCGGCTGGTGTGTCCGAGAACGATCTGCTTGTGCCAGGCCAGATCGCCCTGTTGCATGACATGCAGCTGATGGCCGCGCGCAGCGGCCTCGCGCATGATCGCGTAAGTGGTGTCTTTTTCGAGCTTGAATTCGTCGAGCGGATCGACGATGAAAGCCAGCTTCATGGCGCTGCGCGCAACAGGACGGGCGCTTCTGCAGCGGTCTCCATGCGCTCAAGTTCGATTGCGGCGGCAACCAGGGCCAGTCTGGCGATGACGCCGTAGGAATAGAACCGGTTCGGCGGACAACCTGGATCTTCAGGATTCGGGGAGGAGCACGGCTCATCGAACGCCAGAGGCACGAACTGCATGCCCGGGGCGTTGAGATTCTGGTCTTTCCCGCGGGCGGTATGCACCCGGTAAAAGCCGCCGACCACGAAATGATCAACCATGTAGACCACAGGCTCTGCTACGGCTTCGCCCAGGGTTTCAAAGGTGTAGACCCCTTCCTGAACGATGACGTCGTGGACCTCCAGCCCTTCCTTGACGACAGCCATCTTGTTGCGCTGCTTGCGGTTGAGGCCTTTGACTTCGGAAGGATCCTTGACGGTCATGATGCCCATGCCGTAGGTGCCGGCATCAGCCTTGACGATGACGAAGGGTTCTTCGGTGACGCCGTATTCGGCGTATTTCTTCCGTATGTCACCGAGGATTTCCGCGACATAACCTTCCAGGCATTCCTCTCCGGTGCGTTCGCGGAAATTGATCTTGCCGCATTTTTCGAAATACGGATTGATCAACCAGGGATCGATGCCGATCAATGCGGCGAAATCCCGGGTGACATCGTCATAGGCGGCGAAGTGCTGGGATTTGCGGCGGGTTGCCCATCCCGCGTGAACGGGGGGCAGCACTCTCTGTTCGAGGTTCTGCAGGATGGCGGGAACTCCTCCCGACAAATCGTTGTTCAGCAACACCACACAGGGGTCGAAATCGTTGACCTTCAGGCGGTTGCCGCTGCGCTGCAGGGGTTCCAGGAGCAGGTTGTTGCCGTTGGGCAATTCAAATTCGGTTGCAGTCGTGATTTCCGGCAGCATGCTGCCGATGCGCACTTCGACCCCGGCATGCCGGAGTATCGTGGCGAGCTTTTCGACGTTCTGCAGGTAAAACTGGTTGCGCGTGTGATTTTCGGGGATCAGCAGGATCGCGCGCGCGTCAGGGCAGGCTTTTTCGATGGCCGACATCGCGGCCTGCACGCACAGCGTGTGAAAGTCCGGGTTGAGATTGTTGAATCCGCCGGGAAACAGGTTGGTATCTACCGGCGCCAGCTTGAAGCCTGCATTGCGCAGGTCCACCGAAGCGTAAAACGGCTCCGCATGCTCCTGCCACTGGCCGCGCAGCCAGTGCTCAATCTGCGTCGTGGCCTTGAGGATGTGATTTTCCAGATCCTGCAGCGGTCCGGTCAGCGCGGTGGTCAGTCTGGGTACGGTCATGATGGGCGATTGTAGCCGATCTGCGGTGGGACCCCGGCAGACGCCGTACCAAAAAAAGCGGGCGCCGAAGCGCCCGCAAACTCAGGGAGATTATTAGTGCAAGGCCTTACATGTGATAGGCCTTCTCGCCATGTTCGTTGATGTCCAGGCCTTCGCGCTCGACCTCTTCGGTCACGCGCAACCCGACGATCATGTCGACGATCTTGTAGGCAATGAAAGCAACCACGCCCGACCAGACGATCGCCGTGCCGACACCCCAGAACTGGCTGATCAGCTGCGCGGTCATGTCGAAGTCACCGACCTTGTTGGCAACGTAGTCGTAGACCCCGGTGCCACCCAGCGACGGCGCAACGAACACGCCGGTCAGGATCGAGCCGAGTATGCCGCCGACTGCATGGACACCGAACACGTCCAGGGCATCGTCCGCGCCGAGCATGCGCTTCAGTCCGTTGACACCCCACAGGCAGACCACGCCGGCGAGCAGGCCGATGATGATGCCGCCCATCGGGCCGACGAAACCGCAGGCCGGGGTGATGGCGACCAGGCCGGCAACTGCGCCCGAAGCGGCACCCAGCATCGAAGGTTTGCCTTTCAGCATCCACTCGAAAATCATCCACGACATGGTTGCGGCTGCGGTGGCGAACAACGTGTTGACCAGCGCCAGCGTTGCGGTGCCCGTGGCTTCCAGGTTGGAGCCGGCATTGAAGCCGAACCAGCCCACCCACAGCAGCGCGGCGCCAACCATGGTCAGCGTCAGGCTGTGCGGGGACATCGCTTCCTTGCCGAAGCCCACGCGTTTGCCGACCAGGTAAGCGCCCACCAGGCCGGCGATACCGGCATTGATGTGCACCACGGTGCCGCCGGCGAAGTCCAGTGCGCCCTTGGCCCAGAGGAAGCCGGCAGCAGCCGAGACTTTCTCCAGCGACTTGGCGTCGGTGATCGCATCCGGACCATCCCAGTACCAGACCATGTGCGCCATCGGCAGGTAGGCAAAGGTGAACCAGAGCACGATAAACAGCAGCACCGCGGAGAACTTCATGCGCTCGGCGAAGGCACCGACGATCAGTGCCGGGGTGATGCCCGCAAAGGTAGCCTGGAAGGCGATGAACACCAATTCGGGCAGGACCACGCCCTTGCTGAATGTTGCCGCCACTGAATCTGCGGTCACGCCGGAGAGGAACAGTTTGTCGAAATTGCCGAAGAAAGTTCCGCCGCCGCCAAATGCCAGTGAATAGCCGTAGATGGCCCACAACACCACGCACATGGAGAATGCGATGTAGACCTGCATCAGCACCGATAGGGTGTTCTTGGCGCGGACCATGCCGCCGTAAAACAGCGCGAGACCGGGTACGGTCATCAGGATGACCAGGATGGTGGCCATCATCATCCACGCGGTGTCGCCCTTGACCGGTGTCGGTGCCGGAGCGGCCGCGGGTGCAGCAGCAGGAGCGGCGGCGGCAGGAGCCGCTGCCGGTGCTGCCGCTGCAGGTGCCGCGGCAGCAGGGGCTTCAGCAGGCTTGTCCTGCGCGATGGCCGGTGCGCCCGCAATGCTCAACGCGCCGAACAGGGCCAGAACTGCGAATAGTTTTCTCATGTTGATCTCCGATCAGAGTGCATCTGCGCCGGTTTCGCCGGTGCGGATGCGAATCACCTGTTCGAGTTCGGAGACGAAAATCTTGCCGTCGCCGATCTTGCCGGTGTTCGCGGATTTTTCGATGGCCTCGATGACCTGCTCGAGCAGGTCGCTCTTGATGGCCGCTTCCACTTTGATTTTCGGGAGGAAATCCACCACGTATTCCGCGCCGCGATAGAGTTCCGTGTGTCCCTTTTGCCGTCCAAAGCCCTTGACCTCGGTAACGGTGATGCCGGTCACGCCGATGGCGGAAAGGGCTTCCCGTACTTCGTCGAGCTTGAACGGCTTGATGATTGCCGTAACGAGTTTCATGTCATGTCCCCGGTTGAGCGGGACCGCGTTCAGGCGCGGTCCCGGGTTTCATTGCGATTATCAGAAGGCTTTCGACAGGTAGACGGTAAATGTGTCCTTGCCGAGGAACCGTGAACCGGCGTTGGCGGGATTGGTATAAAAGGCCTTTTGCAGGGCCGTCATATCCGTTCCGCTGAAATAGCCGCCCAGGGTAAAGCCCTGGGGCAACGCGTATGAGGCGCCAATTTTCCAGTCCTCATACGAACCGCAGACGTCATTGTTGTTGCCCGTCAGTGCACCGGCCGTGCAGGTGATCGTCGCTGCGCTGCCACCATCGAACTTCTGTTTGCCCCAGTGGGCCGTCAACGTCAGCTTGTCGGTGACCGGGTAGTTGGCACTGAGGTCGAGATAGTAAGTGCCACGACTGTCGGCGACACCGAAAGTCTTGTTGTTCATGCTGTGCGAGTATTTGGCGGAGAGCCACTTCCAGGTCAGCGCACCGTAGATCTCAAGCGTGTCTGCCTTGATGAAGCCGGTGGCAACCTTGCCCGGGTAGTAATATTGCAAGAGGCCGACGTCGTAACCGAAATCGCTCTTGCCGAAGGTGCCCTTGAAGCCGGCGTAGTAGTCCCACTCAAGGCTGCTGCTGTTGTAAGCCACCGCATCGGTCAGCCAGCTGACGTTCGACAGCCAGGTACCGGCATACAAGCCGCTGGAATGGGAGTAATCGAACCCACCCTGAACAGCCGGATCGCTGTTGGTCTGGGTCAGACCGCGGAAGATGTACTGGCTGTAAATGCCGACATTGCCAGTAATGGTGTGCGGCGAATCAGCCGCAGAGGCCAGCGCGGGCGAGAGCGCGGAGGCAACGAGTCCAGCAATGATGGTCTTCTTAAACATGGTGGTATCCCTTTAGTAGTTGGCACATGTGCAATAAAACTGCGAGGTTCCTTCAGCAGTTACCGTGCCAGATAAAAAAACATTTAAAAACATATATTTATATACGCTCCGCTTCTTCGTGGAATTGCTGACGCACTGATTTGGTGCGCCGCTGCAAAGCTGCGCACCACGATGCAGCGTTGTCTGGTGCCCCCATGGTCAAGCGGATCGAGCCCCCAAAACGGAGCCGTGGTGTTGCTAAACTCAGGCTTCGTACGGAGAAGTCATGGATCAAAAGTTTCTGGATGAAATCAACGACCGGATGCGCGCGGTATTTGCGCAAAGTCCTGCGGCAGATCTCGAGAAAAACCTGCGCGCGATGCTGGGCGGATTGTTCAGCCGGCTGGACCTGGTGACCCGGGAAGAATTCGAAATACAGCGCGAAGTGCTGACCCGGACCCAGGCCAAATTGGCTGAACTGGAAAAGCAGGTCGCGGAACTGGAGCCGGCGTCCAACCGGACACCGCGGCCCTAGCGGCCTGATTGGCGGGCGGTCAGCCGCCAGCCCTGTACCGACGTTGTACCGCCATCCCCAATACGCAATGGCGGGTTCCGCATGTCTCTGGCCGTGCTCTACAGTCGCGCCCTGTCGGGTATGGATTCTCCACTGGTCACCGTGGAGACCCATCTGGCCAACGGACTGCCCAGCTTCACGATCGTCGGTTTGCCCGAAACCGAGGTCAAGGAAGCCAAGGATCGCGTGCGCGCGGCGCTGCAGAATGCGCAATTCGGATTTCCTGCCCGGCGCATTACCGTCAATCTGGCGCCGGCCGATCTGCCCAAGGAATCCGGACGATTCGATCTGCCGATTGCGCTGGGAATACTGGCAGCGTCAGACCAGATCGAACGTGATTCGATTACCGGATACGAATTCGCCGGAGAGCTGGCGCTGACCGGGGAGTTGCGTCCCGTGCGCGGCAGCCTGCCGATGGCACTGGCAGTGGCCAGGGAAGGTCGGGCGTTCGTCCTGCCGGAGACAAATGCTGGAGAAGCGGCGCTGGCGGGCAACGTCGAGGTCTACGCAGCAAGGACCTTGGGCGATGTGTGCCTGCATCTGGCAGGCAGAAGCGAATTGCCCCGGGCGGCTCCGGCACGACCAGCCGCCATGCAGGATTACCCGGATCTGCTTGACGTCAAGGGCCAGCACCAGGCGCGACGTGCCCTCGAAGTGGCAGCGGCCGGCGGGCACAGCCTGTTGATGACGGGGCCGCCCGGCACCGGCAAGACCATGCTGGCGCGGCGACTCCCCGGCTTGTTGCCGCCGATGACCTTGCCGGAGGCCGTCGAATCGGCGGCGATCCAGTCGGCCGGGACCAATGGTTTTGATGTATCGGCGTGGATGCGACGTCCTTATCGCGCTCCCCATCACACCGCCTCGGCGGTGGCGCTGATCGGAGGCGGCAGTCATCCGCGGCCCGGTGAAATATCCCTGGCGATGCATGGCGTGCTGTTCCTCGACGAGTTGCCGGAATTCGAGTGCAAGGTACTGGAAGTGCTGCGTGAACCTCTCGAGTCCGGACGGGTTACCGTTTCCCGTGCCGCACGACAGGTTGATTTTCCGGCGCGGTTCCAGCTGGTTGCAGCGATGAATCCGTGTCCCTGCGGTTATCTCGGGCATTCCAATGGCCGCTGTCGCTGCACTCCGGACCAGGTGGCACGGTATCGGGGGCGCATTTCAGGTCCATTGCTCGATCGCATCGATTTGCAGATCGAGGTGCCGGCATTGTCAGAGGAAGAGCTGCTGTGCGAGAAAACCGGTGAATCGTCTGCAGACGTCCGCAACCGCACCACTGCTGCGCGCAATCGAGCCCTGGCACGGCAGCACAAACCCAACGCGCTGCTCGATCCCCGCGAAGTTGAGTCTTACTGCAAGCCCGACCCGCGCGGAGAAACCCTGCTCAGACAGGCGATATCACGTCTCGGTCTCTCCGCACGCGCTTACCATCGCATTCTCAAGGTTGCGCGCACGGTTGCCGATCTGGCAGGGGCGGACGACGTTAACAGCGGGCATGTTGCTGAGGCCATCCAGTACCGCAAGCTGGATCGATCCTGATAGCAATGCAGCGGCAGTCGCAGGTGTTGTCGGCAGGCAAACCAAACGCCTGACGCATAACAAACTATACTGGACAGGATTCCGGAAGCGGCTCTTTGCCAGACAAGACCGGATAACCAGTTCATTTCATGCACCCCCAGCCCCATTCTTCCCTGGACAGCAAATCTGTGCCCCAGTCGCTGCTGGCGGTGATACTGGCCGCTCTTGCGATGATCGGTCCGTTTACGATCGACACCTATCTGCCGGCTTTTCCCTTCATCGCGTCCGACCTGCAGGCGACCCCGGCACAGATGCAGCAGACGCTGAGCGTCTATTTGTTTGCCGTCGCGTTGATGACGCTGTTCCACGGTACGCTTTCGGATTCCCTGGGCCGGCGACCGGTCATTTTGTGCAGCCTGCTGCTGTATGTGGCGACAGCCATAGGCTGCGCGCTGGCAACCACATTTTCACAACTGCTGTTCTGGCGCATGGTACAGGGTCTTTCGGCAGGGGCCGGCATCATCGTCGGTCGCGCGATCATTCGCGACAGCCAGCAGGGACATGAAGCGCAGCGCCTGATGTCGCTGGTGACGATGATATTCGGCATTGCCCCTGCCATTGCGCCGGTGATCGGGGGCTGGCTTCAGGAATCTGCGGGGTGGCGCTCGATTTTCTGGTTTCTTGCGGTTTACGGTTCAGCAACTTTGGCAGTGACCTGGATGCGGTTGCCGGAAACCCATCCCGTCGCAGCGAGACAACCATTAAGGGTCATGCCGTTGTTGCAGAATTATCTGCGCCTGGGCCGAAATCCCCTGCTCGTATTGCTGTGCCTGGTCGTGGCCTTCAATTTTTCCGGGTTTTTTCTCTATATCGTTTCAGCACCGGCCGTGATCTACAACCTGCTTGGATTGACGGCGACGGATTTCCCCTGGCTGTTCGTACCCGGCATCGGCGGGGTCATGTTCGGTGCCTTCCTGTCGGGCCGGCTGGCCGACAAAATTTCGCCGCAGCGAACGGTGGCGGCAGGCTTCTTCGCCATGGGCTGCGCGGCGGCCTTCAATATTTTTTATTCCCAGTTTTTCCCGCCGGCGCTGCCGTGGACCGTGCTGCCAGTCATGATCTACAGCGCCGGCATGGCACTGGCGATGCCCAGCGTGACGGTACTGGTGCTGGATCTTTATCCGCAGTTGCGGGGAACGGTGTCCTCGCTGCAGGGATTTGCGCACAGCCTGTTTTCAGGCATTACTGCCGGTTTGATATCCCCGCTGGTCTCGGGCAGCGCACTGACGCTTGCCTTGACCATGACCTGCCTGCTGACTGCGGGCGGGTGCTGCTGGCTGCTTTATCTGCGCCTGTCAGTGCGGCGGGGTGACTGAAGGCGTCGGTCCGGAAAAGCTCAGCATTGTTCCCAGGGCAGTCCCTCGAAACGCCAGCCGGTCTTGGTGCCGCGATGATGCTTGTCATCGAGTTCGCCCTCGAAACCGTGGAGAACGTTATAGACCTGGGTGAAGCCGGCTTCCTCCAGGGCATGGCCCGCATCCAGCGACCGGTTTCCGCTGCGACAGATGACGATGATCGGGCGATCGACGCTGGCCGCTTTTTTCACGTGGGCGACGAAATGGGGGTTTACCTCCCAGTTCGGGCCGTCATTCCATGCGACGTGGATTGCGCCGACCGGATGGCCGACGAAGAGGTATTCCATTTCGCTGCGGCAGTCGATGAATACCGAATTCGGATTCTTGTGGAGAAACTCGTAGGCTTCCTTCGGCTCGAAGTGTTTCATCTAGATATTGCTGCCAAGCTTGACTGAGGAAGGCGCATTATAGGCGCGCAGAGGTTTCCGGACCAGATGCCCGGAATTGCCCTAAGTCCATGATAAAATTCGCGCTTTTTCAGCCCGCCTCGGCCTCGACGGGCGCCCACTGAAGCCATGACCCACCCGCGCATTCGCCAATTACCCGAACTGCTGTCGCGTCGCATCCTGATTCTTGACGGTGCCATGGGCACGATGATCCAGAACTACAAGCTGGACGAAGCGGCCTACCGTGGCAAACGCTTCAAGGATTACGCGCACGAGGTCAAGGGCAACAATGACCTGCTGGTGCTGACGCAACCGCAGATCATCCGCGAGATACACGAGCAGTATCTCGATGCCGGCTCCGACATTATTGAAACCAACACCTTCAATTCGACTTCGGTCGCCATGGCCGATTACCACATGGAGGAGCTGGTTTACGAACTGAACGTCGAGGCGGCCAAACTCGCGCGTGCGGCTGCGGACACCTACGAAAAGAAGGATCCCGCGCGGCCGCGCTTTGTTGCGGGTGCGCTGGGGCCGACCAACCGCACGGCATCGATTTCACCGGACGTCAACGATCCCGGTTTTCGCAACGTCAGTTTTGATGCGCTGGTGGCGGCCTACACCGAAGCCATCCGCGGACTGGTTGACGGCGGTGCCGACCTGTTCCTGGTGGAAACGATATTCGACACGCTGAACGCCAAGGCAGCCCTGTTTGCGATTGACCAGTACTGCAGCGACAAGGGCCTGGAGATCCCGGTGATGATTTCCGGCACCATTACCGATGCCTCTGGCAGAACCCTGTCCGGCCAGACGCCGGAGGCGTTCTGGAATTCGGTGCGCCATGCCAAACCGGTCACCATCGGCTTGAATTGCGCACTGGGCGCCAAGCTGATGCGGCCGTACATCGAGGAAATCTCGACGGTGGCTGATACTTTTGTCTGCGCCTATCCCAATGCCGGCTTGCCCAATCCGCTGGCGCCCACCGGGTACGATGAACTGCCGGCCGATACCGCAGCCTATCTGCTCGACTTCGCGAAAAGCGGTTTCGTCAACGTAGTAGGTGGCTGCTGCGGCACGACACCGCCGCACATTCGCGCCATTGCGGAGATCGTGAAAGACATTGCGCCGCGAAAAGTCCCCGTGGTTGAGAAAAAAATGCGCCTGTCGGGGCTGGAGCCGCTCAATATCGGAGACGATTCGCTGTTCGTCAACGTCGGCGAGCGTACTAATGTCACCGGCTCCCGCGCTTTTGCCAAGCTGATCCTCGCCGGGAACTATGCCGAAGCAGTATCAGTGGCACGCCAACAGGTTGAAAGCGGCGCCCAGGTCATTGACGTCAACATGGACGAGGCGATGCTTGATTCGAAGGCGGCGATGACCACCTTCCTCAACCTGATCGCCTCGGAACCCGACATTTCACGCGTGCCGGTGATGATCGATTCCTCGAAATGGGAGGTCATCGAGGCCGGACTGAAATGCGTGCAGGGCAAGGCCGTCGTCAACTCGATCAGCATGAAAGAAGGCGTCGAACCCTTCAAACAGCAGGCACAGCTCGCCAAGCGTTACGGTGCGGCGGTGGTGGTCATGGCTTTCGACGAGAAGGGCCAGGCAGACACCTATGAGCGCCGCATCGAGATTGCGAAAAAAGCCTACGACATCCTGGTCGATGAAATCGGTTTCGCGCCGGAAGACATCATCATTGATCCGAACATATTCGCGATCGCCACCGGCATCGAGGAGCACAACCGCTACGGCATCGATTTCATCGAGGCCACGCGTTGGATACGCCAGCACCTGCGTTATGCGCGGATCAGCGGCGGGTTGTCGAACATTTCGTTTTCCTTCCGCGGCAATGATCCGGTGCGTGAGGCGATTCATACCGCGTTCCTGTACCACGCAATCAAGGCCGGGTTGACCATGGCCATCGTCAATGCCGGCCAGATCGGCGTTTACGACGACATTCCCAAGGATCTGCTGGAGCATGTCGAAGACATCATTTTCGACCGCCGACCCGACGCCGCCGAGCGCATGGTGGCATTTGCCGAAACCGTAAAGGGTAAAGGCAAGGTGGTGACGGAAGATCTGGCCTGGCGGGATGCGCCGGTCCGCGAGCGGTTGACGCATGCACTGGTCAAGGGCATCTCGAACTGGATTGTTGAAGACACCGAAACCATGCGCCAGGAAATCGAGGCGCGCGGCGGACGTCCCATCGAGGTGATCGAAGGCCCGCTGATGGACGGCATGAACGTCGTCGGTGATCTCTTCGGTGCGGGCAAGATGTTCCTGCCCCAGGTGGTGAAGTCGGCGCGGGTGATGAAACAGGCGGTAGCCCACCTGGTGCCGTTCATCGAGGCGGAAAAGAGCCGCCTGGGTGATGTGCGCGCCAAGGGCAAGATCGTGCTGGCCACGGTCAAGGGCGATGTTCACGACATCGGCAAGAACATCGTCGCCGTAGTGCTCCAGTGCAACAACTACGAAGTGGTCAACCTCGGCGTGATGGTACCGTGGAAGCAGATTGCTGAAGTGGCGGAAAAGGAAAAAGCCGACATCATCGGCCTGTCCGGTCTGATCACGCCGTCACTGGAGGAAATGGCGCACAACGCGCGGGAAATGCAGCGTACGGGGATGACGATTCCGCTGCTGATCGGCGGCGCCACGACTTCGCGCGTGCATACCGCGGTGAAGATCGCGCCAAACTACTCCGGACCGGTGGTGTGGGTTCCGGATGCGTCGCGCAGCGTCAGCGTGTGTTCGAGCCTGCTCTCCGACGAACAGCGCAAGGGTTACCTCAACGATGTGGCGGCGGAATACGAACGCATTCGCGAGCAGCATGCGGGCAAGAAGGGGCCGGAGCTGATTCCGCTCGCTGAGGCTCGTGCCAATGCGCTGCCCACCGACTGGAAGCGCTACGTGCCGCCGAAGCCGGAGATGATCGGGCTGAAGCCGCTGAAAAACTATGATCTTGCCGAAATTGCCCGTTATATCGACTGGGGGCCGTTCTTCCAGACCTGGGATCTGGGCGGGCCGTATCCGGCGATCCTCAAGGATCCGCTGGTCGGCGAGGAGGCACGCAAGGTGCTGGCTGACGGCCAGGCGATGCTGAAAAAGATCATCGAAGGTCGCTGGCTGACGGCCAACGGCGTGTTCGGGCTGTTTCCCGCGGCGCGTGTGGATCATGAGGACATTGCGGTCTACACCGACGAGTCGCGCACGAAAAAACTGATGACCTGGCATAACCTCCGCCAGCAGAACCGCAAGCCGACTGGCCGTTTCAACCAGTGTATTGCCGATTTCGTGTCGCCGCTGGAATCCGGAGTTGCCGACTATGTCGGCGCTTTTGCGGTGACTGCGGGTCTCGGCATAGAAAAGCATCTGGAGCGCTTTGAAAAGGCTCATGACGACTATTCCGGCATTCTGCTCAAGGCACTGGCTGATCGCCTTGCCGAGGCTTTCGCCGAACTGCTGCACCTGCGCGTGCGTCGGGAATTCTGGGGTTATGCCCGCGACGAGTCTTTGGAGAATGATGCACTGATTGCCGAGAAATACCGCGGCATCCGGCCCGCGCCAGGCTATCCGGCGTGCCCGGACCATACTGAAAAAGGCACATTGTTCGAATTGCTGCAGGCAGGCCGCATCGACATGCGGCTGACCGAGTCCTACGCCATGATGCCGGCGTCTTCGGTCAGCGGATTTTATTTCTCGCATCCCGAGTCGCAGTATTTCGCCGTCGGCAAGATCGACCGTGACCAGGTGGCGGATTACGCGAAGCGCAAGGGCGTGTCGCTGGCCGATGCCGAGCGCTGGCTGGCGCCGGTGCTGGGTTACGATCCCGCTTGACGCAGTTTTCCCATTCTCCTGCCGCTCGTTTTCTGGCGCTGGCCGATGCCGGTCGCAACGCCTGGTGGCGTTACCTGCTGGGCATCCTCTGCATTGCCGCAGCCTGGCTGATAGGAGGCAATATTGCCTATCTGCTGGTGCTGATGCTGCCGCTGGGGCGTGTCACCGAATTTGTCGCGATCAACGCCAGCGTGCTGATGATGCTCGCGGGCGTGGCGACGGTGATCGTGGTACTGCATCGCCGGGGTGTGCGCATGCTGATTACGCCCCATCCCGCGCTCGACTGGCGACGCATGGCACAAGGCGCCGTGGTCTGGGTCGTGCTGGGGCTGCTTTTTGCGGTCGTCGAGAACCTGCTGTATCCCGGCCGCTACGCCTGGAGTCTGGACCTGCAGCGCTGGTTGCCTTTTCTCGTCGCGGCTCTGCTGCTGACGCCGTTGCAGTGCGCGGCCGAAGAACTGGTCTTCCGCGGCTACCTGGTGCAGGCCATGGGGCGCTGGTTGCGGCAGCCGGTGGCGCTGGCGCTTCTGAGCAGCATCATTTTCACGATACCCCATCTTTACAATCCCGAAATCGCGGCTTACGGACTGGCCATCATGGCGGCAAACTATTTCGTCATGGGCCTGTTTCTGGCCAGCGTGGCTTTGCGCGATGGCCGCCTGGAGCTGGCAATCGGCGCTCATGCCGGCAACAATCTGCTGCTGGCGGTGGTGGTCAATTACGAGGATTCTGTATTTCGTACGGAGTCGGTGTTCACGGCAGGTGCCCTTGATCCCGTTTATTCGCTGGTGACGCTGGCCCTGGGCGCAATGCTGTTCCATTGGTGGGTGTTCAAAAAACGCCGGCACGAACATGAATGACAGTTTTTCCGATTCGGAAGTCGCTGATTTCAGGCGGAACGGCTATCAGGTGGTGCGCGGAATGGTGCCGGTATCCGAGTGCGCGGAACTGCGCCGAATAGCAGAGGAAGATCTCGCGACCGCGAAGGCTCCGGTCGAATACGAAGCTGATACCCGTTATCCCGGTGCACCGGACTCACGCGAGGCGCCGGGCGGGCGCACGATCCGGCGCTTGCTGCAGGCTTATGCGCGCGCCCCGCTTTTCCGCCGGCAGGCGACAGCTTTGCCAGTGATAACGCGCCTGCGCCAGTTGCTGGGACCTCAGATTGCATTATCGCAGGCGCATCACAACTGCGTGATGACCAAGGATCCCTGTTACAGCAGCATCACCAGCTGGCATCGTGATATCCGCTACTGGTCATACCAGCGGGAGGAACTGGTTTCGGTGTGGCTGGCGCTGGGTGAGGAGCGTCCGGACAACGGTTGCCTGATGTTGCTGCCGGGCAGTCATGCCATGGAGTTCGGTTCCGGTCGCCTCGACGCGGCGCAATTTTTGCGTACCGATGTACCTGAAAATTCCGGATTGTTGCGCCGGCGCATTTACGCTGAGCTCGATCCGGGCGATGTGCTGTTTTTTCATTGCCGGCTGTTTCACGCGGCGGCACACAACCGGACTGCCCAAACCAAGTTTTCCCTGGTGTTTACCTATCGTGCCACTGACAATATGCCCTTGCCCGGAACGCGTTCCGCGGCGATGATGGATGTTCCGTTGTGAGCATCCGGCCAGGCATCTCCTGCGCCTGATCTGCCGTCATGAGTACGGAAAAAAGCATCGAACGTTACCGCAAGCATGCCGAAGGCTATGACGCCAGCGCGCAGCGCACGATGGCGCTGCGCAGGCGGACCATTGCCCGGTTGTCGCTGCGGTCCGGTGACATCGTGCTCGACGCCGGATGCGGCACCGGCCTGAGTTTCCCGCTGCTGCTCGATGCCGTGGGGCCGGAGGGCGCAGTCATCGGCGTTGAGCACAGCCCCGACATGCTGGCGCTTGCACAAGCGAGGGTGTCAGCAGCAGGCTGGCGCAATGTCACGTTGATCGAGTCGGCAATGGAAGTGGCTGTGTGGCAACCGTCCGTGACAGCGGTGCTGTTCAACTATACCCACGACGTGATGCGCTCGCCGGCGGCACTGGACAACATTTTTCGCCAGGCTGTGCCCCGCGCCCGGGTGGCCGCAGCCGGCATCAAGCACCCTCCGCGCTGGCTGGATCCGCTCAGGCTGTACCGGCGCTTCAAGTCGCGGGGTTGTTACACCCATACTGAAGGACTGGAAGCGCCCTGGGATCGTCTGCAGGTTTATGTGCCGGACCTGCAAGTCGAATTGACGCTGCTGGGCACGGGTTATATCGCCTGGGGAACCACTCCGCCGGGCTCCGGGGAATAATTTACGGCCCTGTATGTTTATGGCTGTATCTGCGACTGATGTCGGTAACCGTGACATCGTTAACAGAGAATCCGGAGCCTGCATTGAAACCCAGACGCATACTGATACTGTTCCCCAAAGACTGGGATCGTGCCGAACTCGAACATCCCCGCTATCAGTCCGAGTACCGGTTTTTTTACGAAGGTTTTGATCTTTTCAGCTTTCCCGATAACGCGCGGCTGCTGACTTTCGATGCCCGCCGCTATGTGGACCGGCTGGTGCGCCGTTATCGTGGCCGCATCGACGGCGTCGTCAGCAACAATGAACATTTCGGCGCTTTGCTGGCAGCCGTGGTGGCCCAGCGGCTGGGGCTTCCGGGTATGGACCCTGCAACGATCATCGCTGCACAGCACAAATATTATTCCCGCTGCATGCAACAGAAGATCGTGCCGGAGGCGACGCCGCGGTTTTCGGTATTGCCGTACGCGCAGCGCATCGAACAGGAGCCGGAGATCGGTTTTCCCTGTTTCGTGAAGCCGGTGAAGGCGACCTACTCGGTGCTGGCGCGGCAGGTCAATACCATGGCGGAATTGCGGGCGCTGCTGGATTTTTCGCCGCTGGAACGCCTGATCCTGCGCAAGCTGGTACAACCATTTGACGATCTGACCCCGCTGTACACGCCGTTTACCATCGGAGCGCGCGCCATGATCGCCGAGGAAATCCTCGAGGGAGAACAGGTCAATGTCGACGGCTACGTGCACAACGGCAAAGTCACGGTGCTGGGCATGGTCGACGAAGTCATGTATCCCGGCACCCAGGCGTTCATGCGTTTCGAGTATCCCTCGCGCATGGAACAATCGCTGCAGCAGCGGGTGCGGGCGCTGACCGAAAAACTGCTGGCCGGACTCGACTACAGTCACGGGTTTTTCAATGTTGAAATGGTGGTCGACCGCGCAAGCGGTGCGATTCGCATCATTGAAATCAATCCGCGCATGGCATCCCAGATCATGAATCTGTACCGCCGGGTTGATTGTTGCGATCCCTACGGCATGCTGCTGGATCTGGCGGTCGGTGAATCTCCCCGGCAACCGCGCGAGGCTGGTCATTTCCGCGCGGCTGCCAGTTTCGTGTTTCGCCGTTTCGATGGCCGTGCTCCTGATCGCGTGCCGACGCTCGCGCAGATCGAAGACATCCATCGTCGCTATCCCGATGCGCGGCTGATGTTGTACCTGAAGCGGGGCGCAGGGCTTGCCCGAGAGATGAAATGGCTGGGCAGCCATCGCTATGCGGTGCTCAATCTCGGGGGCCGTGACGCAGCCGATCTCCACTCGCGTTATGAGAACATACGCCGCGAGCTGGCACTGGGCAGCGGCGCTGCAGGCTGAGTATCTCCCGCCCTGACCGCAGGGTGAGCTGCGCTCGAACTGCCTCGGCGCATCAATAAATATTCAATTAAAACAACAGGTTACAAATGACCTCAGTCTCCCCCCTGTACGCCACCGTCGCGCTGCTGACGGCTTCCAATATCTTCATGACTTTTGCCTGGTACGGGCACCTGAAGCACCTGAACACGGCACCCTGGTGGATCGCGGCACTGATTTCCTGGGGCATCGCCCTGTTCGAATATCTGCTGCAGGTGCCAGCCAACCGCATCGGTCATGCTGAATTGAGCCTGCCGCAATTGAAAATCCTGCAGGAGGTCATCACGCTCGCCGTGTTTGTGCCGTTCGCCGTGTTCTACATGGGCCAGCCGGTGAAAATGAATTTTGTCTACGCCGGACTGTGCCTGGTCGCCGCAGTGTATTTCATTTTCAAAAACTGATTTTCCGATTATCCGCGCCGTGCAAGGCTGACTGCAGCCGGGCTGCGCGCTGAATCGCGTATCATTTGCCCCGTATTCAACGGGTTGAACATGCATATTCACATTCTCGGCATTTGCGGTACGTTCATGGGCGGGCTTGCCGTGCTGGCGCGTGCGGCGGGGCACCGCGTAACCGGCTGCGATGCCAATGTTTATCCGCCGATGAGTAACCAGCTCGAGGAGCAGGGGATTACGCTGATTACGGGCTACGGGCCCGAGCAGATTGATCTCAAGCCAGACGTGTTCGTCGTCGGCAACGTGGTGACACGCGGCAATCCGCTGATGGAAGCCATCCTCAACCGCGGCCTGCCTCACGTGTCGGGTCCGCAATGGCTGCACGACCATGTTCTCCAGGGACGCTGGGTGCTGGCAGTTGCCGGTACGCACGGCAAGACCACCACCAGTTCGATGGTTGCCTGGATACTCGAGCACGCCGGACTTAATCCCGGTTTCCTGATCGGCGGTGTGCCGCAGAATTTCGGCGTATCGGCGCGGCTTACCGAGACGCCTTTTTTCGTGATCGAGGCCGATGAATACGACACGGCATTTTTCGACAAGCGCTCGAAATTCGTGCATTACTCGCCGCGCACGCTGGTGCTCAACAATCTCGAATACGACCATGCCGACATTTTTCCCGACCTTGCCGCCATCGAAAACCAGTTCCATCACCTGGTGCGCATCGTTCCCGGGAACGGACTGATCGTTTCGAATGGCAGTGATGCAGCGCTTGAGCGCGTTCTGGCGAGGGGTGCATGGACCCAGGTAGAGCGCTTCGGCAACGCCTGCGCTTGGCGGGCAGGGGATGCGGATGCGCGTGGCGCATTCGAGGTGACTCATGAAGGCGCATCCCGGGGCAGGGTGATGTGGGATCTGGCAGGAGAACACAACCGGCTCAATGCACTGGCGGCCATCGCCGCGGCACGTCATGCCGGAGTGCCGGCTGTCGGCGCGGTGGATGCGCTGGGTCAGTTCAAGGGTGTTCGCAGGCGCATGGAAACACGTGGCACGGTTCGCGGCGTTACCGTGTATGACGATTTTGCCCACCATCCCACTGCGATCGCGACCACCCTGTCGGGATTGCGGCGCAAGACTGCCGGTGGCCGCATCCTTGCAGTGATCGAGCCCCGCTCGAATACCATGAAGCTGGGCGTGATGAAACAGGCACTGCCCGGCAGCCTCGCCGAAGCCGATCAGGTTTATTGCTATAGCGGCGGCATCAACTGGGACGCTGCGGCCGCGCTGGAGCCGCTGGGGGACAAAGCCCAGGTGCATGGCGATCTGGCGCAACTGGTCGATGCGATTGCCGCTGCCGCGCGGGATGGCGATCATGTGCTGATCATGAGCAACGGGGGTTTCGGCGGCATCCACGACAAGCTGCTGCAGCGGCTGGCTGCATGATGACGGTCGCATCGTGGTAAAAACTCCCGACGACGCACTGGGCGCTTTCTGCCGGCATGGTCATGTCATGCTGCGGGGCTCGGGCAGCGGCCCGCTTGCCGGTTTGAGTTTCGGCGCCAAGGATATTTACGACATCGCTGGACACAAGACAGGTTTCGGCAGCCCGGAATGGCTGTCCACGCATGAACCGGCCGCGCAAACCGCGCCGGCAGTCGAAATGCTGCTGGCTGCGGGAGCCGGCATGGCGGGCAAAACGCAGACCGATGAGCTGACTTTCAGCATTACCGGCGAGAACGCGCATTACGGCACGCCGGTCAACGTCAATGCGCCGGGGCGCGTACCCGGCGGCTCATCCAGCGGTTCCGCGGCCGCGGTTGCCGGCGGTCTGGTGGATTTTGCGCTGGGCAGCGATACGGGTGGGTCAGTGCGCGCACCGGCAAGTTTCTGCGGTCTTTATGGCATCCGTCCCACCCATGGGCGGGTGCCATTGACTGGCGCCTGTGCGATGGCGCCGAGTTTCGATGTGGCGGGCTGGTTCGCGCGGGATGCCGCATTGCTGGAACAGGTTGGCGGCGTCCTGCTCCAGGAACAGCCGGTCGTCAGCCCCCTGCCATCACGGTGGTTGCTGGCCGCAGACGCGTTTGCGCTACTTACGCCTGATGTGGCGGCAGCATTGCAACCGGCACTGACTCAAGTGCGTTCCCGGGTCGGTGAGCCGCACCCAGTCACGGTCAGCACCGAGGGTTTGGCGCAGTGGTTCCAGGCGTTCCGCGTGCTGCAGGGTGCCGAATTTCACGCGCAGCACGGTGAGTGGATTGCACGCACCAAGCCACGATTGGGACCGGGCGTGCGCGAGCGCGCGGCATGGGCCGCCGGCGTGACCGCGGGTGATGTGTCCGGCATGCAGGCGGTGCGCGATGCCGTGCGGCAACGCATGGATACCCTGCTCGGAGACGGCGCAGTGCTGTTGCTGCCCACCGTTCCCGACATCGCACCGTTGTGCAACACACCGTCCGCGCAACTCGATGATTTCCGGGCACGGTCGATGCAACTGCTGTGCATTGCGGGCCTTGCGGGTTTGCCGCAGGTCAACCTGCCCCTGGCCAGGCTGAACGGCTGTCCGCTCGGACTTTCCATCCTCGGAGCCCATGGCAGCGATGTGCAACTGCTGGCATTGGCGCGGCGCATTGCGGGATAACCTGCATGCTGGTGTATGTCCACGGTTTCAACAGTTCGGCCCGGTCGTACAAGGCCGGCCTGTTGCGCGAGCACATGGCCACTGCGGGACTGGCGTCTCATTTCGCCTGCCCGGAACTGCCGCACCGGCCGGCTGAGGCGATGAGCTTGTTGCGCGAACTCGTGGCGCAACATGATCCGCGCAAGGTAACCCTGGTCGGCTCCTCGCTGGGCGGATATTACGCAACCGCGCTGGTGGAAGACCTGGGGGTGCGTGCGGTGCTGGTGAATCCTGCGGTGCGCCCTTATGAACTGCTGTCTGACCAGCTGGGTCCGCAGAAAAACCTGTACACAGGCGCCGTTTATGAATTCACCCGGCAACACCTGGAGGAATTGCTCGCCCTGGAAGTCGATGCCATATCGCCGCAGCAGTACCTGCTGATTACCACGACCGGGGACGAGGTGCTCGATTATCGCGATGGCGTTCGCCGCTATGCCGGATGTGAACAGGTGGTAGTCGAAGGGAGTGATCACGGATTTAGCGAATTCAGCGGGTACCTGGACCCCGTGATCGCGTTCTGGCGCCGCGGACGCGTATAATTCGCTGCCATTCCCTCCCGTTGCCGCGGCCTTCGCGGCGATGATGCACGGCATCTTTTCCCGATGAATGTTTTTTACGAAGAAGACGGTGAATTCAGGGTCGGCGCCGTGCTGGCCGACAATGACACTTCACTGCAGACCGAGGCTCCGCACGGCAAGCGCTCGAAGGTGAAGGCATCCGCGGTGCTGCTGCGTTTCGAGTCGCCTGCGCATACCGTGTTCATGGACGAGGCCAGGGCCTGCGCCGAGGCGATCGACGTCGATTTTCTCTGGCAGTGCTGCGGCGACAGCGAGTTTTCCCATGACACGCTGGCGCGGGAATATTTCGGGCATGCGCCCGGTGCCGTGGAGTCGGCCGGGGTGCTGATCCGGTTGCACGGCGCACCGATGTATTTTTACAAGAAAGGCCGTGGCCGTTACAAGGCGGCCCCGGAGGATGCGCTGAAAGCGGCGCTGGCCAGTATCGAGCGCAAAAAACAGCAGGCAGAACTCAAGGCGGCCTATGTGGCTGAATTGGCCGCCGGCCGGTTTCCCGAGGCGTTGGCGGCACATCGTGACGTACTGCTCTACAAACCCGACCGCAACAGCATCGAATGGAAGGCTCTGGAGGAGGCCAGCAATGCGGCGAAGGTTACTCCGGCGCGGCTGGTTGAGCGCTGCGGCGGATTGAACGATACCCATGCCTATCATCTGAACCGGTTCCTGTTCGAACATTTTCCCCGCGGCAGCGGATTCCCCGATTTCCCTGCGCTTGGCGCGCCCGCGGAATTGCCCAAGGCCGAAGTATCCGCCCACAGCATTGACGATGCGGAAACGACGGAAATCGATGATGCGTTCTCGCTGCAGGAATTGCCGGGTGGATTCCGCCGTCTGGGCGTACACATTGCCGCTCCTGCGCTGGGCATTCCTGCCCAGTCGGCTCTCGACGGGATTGCGCGGGAGCGCCTGTCGACGGTGTATTTTCCCGGGGGCAAGATCACCATGCTTCCGGATGCCGTGGTCGAAGCCTTTACCCTGGCGGCGGGCCGTGAATGTCCGGCGCTGTCGGTTTATTTCGACATTGCCCCGGATTATTCGGTGCGCAGCCACGAAACCAGACTGGAAAGCGTGTTCATTGCCGACAACCTGCGTCACGATACGCTGGAGCCGGTATTCAATGCCGAAACGGCCGGCGGCCGCGTTGATCATCCCCTGGGACAGGAACTGGCGTGGCTGTGGCAGTTCGCGGGGCACCGTCTCGTGGAACGCAAGGGTGAGGCTCCGCGCGTGGAGGATCGGCCGGAGTTTGTGTTCCGCGTCAGCGACGGGCGGGTTTCAATCACGCCGCGCCGGCGTGGTACACCGATAGATCTGGTGGTCGCTGAACTGATGATCCTGGCCAACAGTACCTGGGCGGCGGATTTGCAACAAAAAAGCAGGGCCGCGCTGTTTCGCATGCAAAGCGGCGGCAAGGTCCGCACCAGTACGGTTGCGGGCCCGCATGAGGGCCTTGGCGTGGCGCACTACCTGTGGGCGACTTCGCCGCTGCGCCGCTATGCCGATCTGGTCAACCAGCGTCAGCTCATCGCCTGCGTGCGTGGGGAGTCGGCGCCTTATCAGGCAAAAGACACCGCGCTGCTGGCGGTGATGAGCGAGTTCGAGACCGCATATGAAAGTTATGCTGAATACCAGCGCACGATGGAGCGCTATTGGAGTCTGCGCTGGTTGCAGCAGGAAAAGATCAGCGAAATTTCCGGCATCGTGCTGCGGGAAAACCTGGTGCGGCTGGAAGCCGCGCCGATCACCCAGCGTGTGCCTTCTCTGTCGGCAGACGTAGCGCCGGGATCGCGAATTATCCTGAAAGTAGGGGATGTCGACTTGCTCGATCTCGGGGTCCAGCTTGAATTTGCCGGCACCCCGTCAGCGCCCCAAAGTTAGTGTTCGCTGACATCTCATACAATATCTAGAGTCTGCTTTAAAAAAATACCATAATTACATGATAAATAATGTTTTTATTGATATTTTTGGGGGCTTGTCTAGAATAGCCTCATGAAACTCAAGCCCGCCGCTACGGTAATTAACCTGCCGCGCCGCGCCAAGCATCCCCGGCGCGGTTCGTGGGCGGGTGCTGCCGATCAGCTGGATGCGCGGGTGGCTGAGCTGGAACGGCGCATCGAGGACTTCGACCGCCGCTATGCGCAGATGACGGTGCGCACGCGATTCAGCGCAGCCGGTGCGCTGTCGCTGCTGGTGCATGCTTTCGTTATTTTCGGGCTCACGTTTACGATGCCCGACCTGCGCGAACTGAAGAACATGACTCCGCCGCTGGAGGTCGTGCTGGTCAATACCCAATCGCAGGCCAAGCCGCGCAAGGCGGATGCGCTGGCGCAGCATCGTCTCGATGGTGGTGGCAACACCGATGCCAAACAGAGGGCCAAGAGCCCGCTGCCGGCAATCACCCGGGATACTCATACCACTGAACTTCAGCTGGCCCAGAAACGGGTGGCCGAGCTGGAGCAGGAAGCGCAGCGGTTGCTCACCCGCAAGGGCAAGCCGGAGGCGCACAGTGCGGCCGCGAAACCGGAGGCAACGCAGCAGCCGGATCCGGCGCCGACCGCCGATACCACCGAGCTGCTGCAGAAAAGTCTGGCCATTGCCCGGCTCGAAGCGCAGATCAGCAAGGACTGGAACAGTTATCAGGAACGGCCGCGCCGCAAGTTCGTCGGCGCCCGCACGCAAGAGTACCGGTTCGCCCGCTACGTGGAGGACTGGAGGCAGAAAATTGAACGCATCGGCGAGATGAATTATCCGCAGGCCGCGCGCGACCAGCGCCTCTACGGCAGTCTGGTAGCCACTGTTTCGATCAAGGCCAATGGCACTCTGGAAAAAGTGCAGATCGACCGCTCTTCAGGACACAAGCTGCTGGACGAGGCCACGATACGCATCGTGACCCTGGCAGCCCCGTTTGCCGCGTTTCCGTCCAATATCGCCCGCGATACCGACATCCTGCACATTACCCGGACCTGGACGTTCACTCGGGCGGACCAGTTCGTCAGCCAGTGACCGATCGCTACGCTGTCATCGGCAACCCCGTCGCGCACAGCCAGTCGCCGCGGATTCATGCCGAATTTGCGCGCCAGACCGGGGAAGTCATCGCCTACGACCGGTTGCTTGCGCCCTTGGATGCCTTCGCTGATACGGTGCGGCGGTTTTTCGCCGAGGGCGGCAAGGGACTGAATGTCACAGTGCCATTCAAGGGCGAAGCTTTCAGGATTACCCGACCCGGTGATGTGTCCACGGGTGGTGTGACCGATTCGGAAGTCGTCAATACCATCAAACTGGAGGACGGGCGGCTGGCCGGCTACAACACCGATGGCATCGGGCTGGTGACGGATATCGAGCAAAATCTCGGTTTCACCGTCAGCGGCAAGCGCGTGCTGCTGATGGGTGCCGGCGGGGCGGCCCAGGGGGTGATGTATCCACTGCTGCAAAAGCGTCCGGGTATGCTGGTGATTGCCAACCGGACTCCGGACAAGGCGGAACGCTTGGCAAAAAGATTCTCAAGATTCGGACAGCTTTCCCTGCAGGGCATTTCAGCTGCTCCGTATTCCCGCCTGGGCAACAGCCCGTTTGACCTGGTCATCAATGCCACATCCGCGGGTCTCAGCGGGAAAATGCCGGAGCTTCCGCCAGGCATTTTCGCCAGCGACGCACTGGCCTACGACATGGTGTACGGACGCGACACCCCGTTTCTGGAATTCGCGCGACAGTCTGGAGCCCGTGCCGTCGACGGGCTGGGCATGCTGGTCGAGCAGGCTGCAGAATCGTTTTTCATCTGGCGTGGCGTGCGGCCGCAGACGGCACCGGTGATCACACTGCTGCGCAACTCCTGAAATTCACCACCGATATTCAATCGACATGGCTCGTGCCAAGCCTGGAAAGACTGCGCGCCCATCGCTGCTGCGTTTGTTGTGGCGCTTGACGTGGCGCTCGTTGTTGCTGGCACTGATCGTGCTGGCTGCGGTGCAGTTCTGGTTCCTGGTGCATGTCTGGTACTGGGTGGATCACAACCCTGAATCGACCGCGTTTATGCGCAAGCGCATGGAGATCCTGCAGGAGAAAAATCCGCGCGCCAAACTGCGTCACCAGTGGGTTCCGTATCAGCGCATTTCGGCACATCTGAAGCGGGCCGTCGTCGCCTCCGAGGATGCAAAATTTTTCATGCACCAGGGTTTCGACTGGGACGGCATCCGTTATGCGATGGAACGCAACCTGCGCGAAGGCGAAATCGTCGCCGGCGGGTCGACCATCTCCCAGCAACTCGCGAAGAACCTGTTTTTCAGCGGAGAGCGTGCGTGGTGGCGCAAGGCGCAGGAAGCCGCGGTGACGGTCATGCTCGAAACCATCATGAGCAAACGGCGAATCCTGGAGATCTACCTGAATGTCATTGAATGGGGAGAGGGCGTATTCGGCGCCGAGGCGGTTTCCCGCCATCACTATGGCACCAGCGCAGCCGCACTGAGCGATGAGCAGGCGGCACGTCTTGCGGCCATCGTGCCCAGCCCGCGGCGATACGGTCCGGACAGCAATACGGATTACCTCCAGCAGCGGACGCAAACCATATTGGCGCGCATGAACAGTGCCCAGATTCCCCGCTAACTGCCGAATTAATAACGACATTCCGGATATCACGGATTTCAGGCAAGCGGCAGCCGGCAAAGCGCGTCAAACCGCAGTTGACCGGGTCGTGGCCCGGGCATAATCTGCCGGACGTTTTCAGGCTTTACCGACTGACAGGAAGTCCGACCGCGGCGTCCGACCGCGGCATATACAGCAGGCCATGAGGGGATCAGGCGCGCCGCATCAACAAGCGGCATCGGGTGTCGTTTCATCAACGCGAGGATTGAACATGATTCAGCTCAATATCAACGGACGCGCACATCAGATCGATGTCGAGCCCGATACGCCGCTGTTGTGGGCCATACGTGAACAGGCGGGTCTTACCGGCACCAAGTACGGCTGCGGAGTGGCCCAGTGCGGTTCCTGCACGGTGCACCTCAATGGCGAAGCGGTTCGTTCCTGCGCGCTGCCGGTCAGCGCCGCGGTGGGCAAACGCATCACCACCATCGAAGGGCTTGCTTCCGGCAAGACATTGCACAAGGTGCAGAAGGCCTGGGTTGATCACCAGGTGCCCCAATGCGGTTATTGCCAGTCGGGCATGGTGATGGCGGTTGCGGCGCTGCTAGCGAAAAAACCCAAGCCAACCGACGCTGACATCGACGCCAGCATTACCAACATTTGCCGCTGCGGCACCTTCCAGCAGGTGCGCGAGGCCATACACGCAGCCGCCAAGGCCTAGGAGACAGCGACATGGAAACCATCAATCTGAATCGCCGTTCGTTCCTGGTCAGCAGTGCTGTGGCCGGCGGTGGCCTTGCCCTCGGCCTGCAGTTGCCGTTTGGAATCACCGCCGCGCAGGCTGCGGAAACCACTCCGGAAATAAATGCCTGGGTGGTGATAAAACCCGATGATTCTGTCGTGATCCGCGTGGCGCGCTCGGAAATGGGACAGGGCACGATCACCGGCCTGGCCCAGCTGGTCGTCGAGGAGCTGGAGTGCGACTGGTCGAAAGTCAGCACCGAATATCCGACGCCCGGCGAGAACCTGAAGCGCAACCGCGTATGGCAGAGTTATTCGACCGGCGGCAGCCGCGGTATCCGCACATCGCACGACTACGTGCGGCGCGGCGGTGCAGCGGCACGCATGATGTTGATGCAGGCTGCAGCCGATCAATGGAAGGTGCCGGTCAATCAACTGACGGTCAACAAGGGCGTCATTGCCCACGGTGCCAGCGGTCGCAAGGTGACCTACGGCAAGGTCGCGGCGGCGGCGGCGAAACTGACGCCGCCCGACGAGAAGGCCATCAAGCTCAAGGATCCCAAGTCCTGGAAGGTCATCGGCAAGCCGATGAAGCGTTTCGGTACGGTCGACAAGGTCACCGGGCGCCAGGTCTACGGTGCCGACCTCAAGCTGCCGGGCATGGTCAACGCGACCATCATGGAATGCCCGGTGTTCGGCGGAAAACTGAAAAGTTTCGACGCTGCCAAAGTGACTGGCATGAAGGGCGTGAAGCAGGTGCTGCGCGTCGGGGATACCGCGGTGGCTGTTGTCGCCGATACCTGGTGGCATGCGAAAAAGGCGCTGGATGCGCTTCCCGTCGAATGGGACTTTGGTGACAACGTCAAGGTCTCGAGCGCGTCGATTGCCGAAGTGCTGAAGGCGGGCCTGGAGGCTCCTCAGGCATTTGTCGGCAACAAGGCGGGTGACATCCAGTCCGCGATCAAGGGGGCTGCGAAGACCATCGACGCGGTCTATGAGTATCCGTACCAGAACCATGCGCCGATGGAGCCGATGAATGCGACCGCGCGCTATACCCCTGACCGTTGCGAGGTGTGGGTGCCGACGCAGGATGGCGAAGCGTCCTTCGCCGCCGCACTGGAAGCTTCGGGGCTGACCGCGGACAAATGCGAGGTCTACAAGATCGATCTGGGCGGTGGTTTCGGCCGACGCGGCGCATTCCAGGATTATGTGAAGCAGGCGGTGCTTATTGCGAAACAGATGCCGGGAACGCCCGTGAAACTGCTGTGGTCGCGCGAGGAGGACATGCGCCAGGGCCGTTACCACCCGGTCATGCAGTGCAAGCTCACCGGCAGCTTCGACTCCGCCAACAACCTTACCGGATTGCACATGCGTCTTTCCGGACAGTCGATCCTGGCCTCGGTGCGTCCGGCCATCGTCGAGAAAGCCGGCGGCAAGGATCCGCTGACGTTTCAGGGCGTTGCCGACAGCGGCGAACATTCAATCGGCTACACTTTTCCCAACCTGCTGATCGATCACGCGATGCGCAATCCGCATGTGCCTCCCGGTTTCTGGCGCGGCGTCAATATCAACCAGAATGCCGTGTTCATCGAATGTTTCATGGATGAGCTCGCCCATGCTGCAGGGCAGGACCCACTGGAGTTCCGCCGCAAATTCATGGCCCAGCATCCACGCAACCTGGGTGTGCTGAATGCCGTGGCCGAACGCATCGGCTGGAGCAAACCCGCGCCCAAGGGGCGTTTCCGCGGCCTGGCGCAGATGAAGGCTTTCGACAGCTTTGTTGCGGCGGCCTGCGAAATCTCCGTGGACAGCACCGGCAACAAGGTCAAGGTCCATCGCATCGTGGCCGCCACCGATCCGGGCTATGCCGTGAATCCGGCGCAGATTGAGCGCCAGATTGCCGGTTCGTTCGTCTACGGGCTGTCCGCGCTGTTCATGCAGGAATGCACGGTCAAGGACGGCCGCATCGAGCAGGACAATTTCCATGTCTACAACTCGATGCGCATCGCGCAGATGCCCAAGGTTGAAAGCATCATCATGCCGACCGGCGGACCCATCTGGGGCGGCATCGGCGAGCCGACCATCTGCGTCGCCGCGCCGGCAGTGCTCAACGCCTATTTCAAGGCGACAGGCAAGCGCCTGCGGTCGGTGCCGCTGAAGAATCAAGGCATTGAGCTCGTTTGACCGCCCTCGCCGTGATTTCCTGAAAACCGCCGGCCGTGCGGCCGGCGGCGCGGGCGCGGCGATGCTGGGGTTGCCGGCACTGGCTACGCCGGAAGAAATGCAGGCCGCCATGGCCCGGATCACCGGCGGGGCGAATGTCCGTCGCGGCCGGGTCAAACTGCAGCTTCCGCCGCTGGTGGAGAACGGAAATTCCGTCGAATTTTCGGTAATCGTCGACAGTCCGATGACGGAAACCGATTACGTTAAGGCGATACACGTATTCACCGAAAAAAATCCCCAACCCTATGTGATCAACGCCTATCTCGGGCCGCGCGCCGGCCGGGCGCGGATTACCACCCGCACACGGCTCGCTGATTCGCAGACGGTGCATGCAGTGGCCGAACTGAGTGATGGCTCTTTCTGGTCGGATTCGGTCAGCGTGGTGGTTACCTTGTCGGCGTGCATCGGAAACCTGGTCTGATGGCCGACGCGATAGTCAGCGTTCCCGCCAGTGCCAGGCCCGGCGAGGTCGTCGAGATCAGGGCGCTGGTGCGGCATCCGATGGAAACCGGTTTTCGCCACACGCAGACAGGGGAGCGCATCCCGCGCAACATCATTACCCAATTCGAGTGCAGCTACCTGGGTGCAGAGGTATTCCGGGCGACATTGCATCCCTCGATCACCGCCAATCCGATGCTGGTCTTTGCCCTGCGTGCCACATTCAGCGGCCGGATCGAGTTTCGCTGGAGTGGTGACAACGGTTTCAGCGTCACTGAAAGCGCGACGATCAGCGTCGCCTGATCGAAATAGTCAAATAAAACAACCAGTTGTTATGCCATGACGGCGGGGATGCCGGGAAAGAGTGGCGACCGGAGTTTTTTGCTTGACCCGGCGAGACCACCGGAATAATCTGCCCGGCGCGCAATGTTCATCACAGCGCAGACCGCGGCGCCAGACCGCGGCGATAACAAGGGCACCGAGGGGAATCAGGCGTGCCGCACGCGTTGCGGCACCGGACGGTTTTTCACTGCGAGGACAAGTCATGATTCAACTCAATGTCAACGGTCGTACCTACCGGCTCGATGTAGAGCCCGATACCCCGCTGCTGTGGGCCATACGCGAACATGTCGGGCTGACCGGCACCAAATACGGTTGCGGTGTGGCCCAGTGCGGCGCCTGCTCGGTCCATCTCAACGGCGAGGTGGTTCGTTCCTGCTCGCTGCCGGTAAGCGCAGTCAAGGCTTCCGACAAGATCGTCACCATCGAAGGGCTGTCGCGCAACAGTACGCATGCCCTGCAAAAGGCCTGGGTTGAATTTGACGTGCCCCAGTGCGGCTACTGCCAGTCGGGCCAGCTGATGGCTGCCTCGGCGCTGCTCGCCAAGAAACCGAAACCGACTGACCAGGATATTGATGATGCGATGACCAACATCTGCCGCTGTGGCACTTACCAGCGCATACGCGCTGCGATTCACCATGCCGCAGGAACGGGCAAGGGTGGCAAGGGTAACGGTTCGATCATTCACATGGGCGCGGGTCCGACAGGCCATGAGGTGGTTATGGCTGAAGCTGACCAACCCGAGATGAAAGCCTGAGGAGCGCGCGATAATGACGACCAAACAATCGAACATGCTCGAAAACAAATCGCGTCGCCGTTTCATCGTCGGTTCTGCCGCCGCCGGCGGCGGATTGGCGCTCGGCATCGGTCTGCCTTTCAGCACGGCGTCAGCCGCGGAAGGGACCGGCAGCACTGAAGTCAATGCCTGGGTGGTAGTAAAACCCGATGACACTTGCGTGATCCGCATTGCCCGCGCCGAAATGGGGCAGGGTACGCACACCGGTCTTGCACAGCTGGTGGCCGAGGAACTGGAATGCGACTGGAAAAAAATCGCCATTGAACCGATTACCCCGGGCGGTAACCTGGCGCGCAAACGCGTCTGGCGCAACATGTCAACCGGTGGCAGCCGCGGTATCCGCGAGTCGCAGGAATACGTGCGCCAGGGCGGCGCGGCGGCGCGCATCATGCTGTTGCAGGCCGCAGCCGAGCAGTGGAAAGTTGCCGCCGACGAGCTGACGGTGTCGAACGGTGTCATTACCCATGCCGCCTCAGGACGTAAAACGTCGTATGGCAAGGTTGCGGTGGCGGCCTCCAAATTGCCGGTGCCGGAATTCAAGTCGATCAAGCTGAAAAATCCCCGTGACTGGAAAATAGCCGGCCAGCCGCTGAAACGGCTCGACACCGCGGACAAGGTCAACGGCAGCAAGAAATATTCCATTGATCTCAAGCTGCCGGGCATGCTCTACGCCGCGATCAAGGACAGCCCGGTTTTTGGCGGCAAGGTCGCGGGTTTCGAAGAGAACGCCGTGACTTCGCGACGCGGCGTCAAGGGCGTGGTCAAGGTCGGTGATTCCGCCGTGGCCGTGGTTGCCGATACCTGGTGGCGGGCCAAGGCCGCGCTCGACGTGCTGCCCATTACCTGGGATGAAGGCGTCAATGCCAAGGAGTCCAGCGCAACCATTGCCGCCCGGTTGAAGGACGGCCTGACGGCCAACGATGCCTTTGCTGACACCAACATCGGCGATGCGCTGGGCACGATTGCCGCAGCGGCGAAAAAGGTTGAAGCGGTCTACAGCGTACCTTTCGTATCGCATGCCTGCATGGAGCCGATGAATTGCACGGTGAAAGTCGGCAGTGAGCGTGCGGAAGTGTGGATGCCCAGCCAGAATGCCGAAGCCTCGCTCGCGGCACTGTCGTCGGTGTCCGGGCTGCCGCTGAACAAGTGCGAAGCCTATAACCACGGGCTGGGCGGCGGTTTTGGCCGTCGTGGCGGTACCCAGGATTTTGTCCGCCAGGCTACGACCATTGCCAAGCAGTTTCCCGATACCCCGGTGAAACTCATCTGGAGTCGTGAAGAGGACCAGGCGCACGATTTCTTCCGTCCGATTGCGCAATGCAAACTGTCGGCGGGTGTTGACGCCGACGGCAACCTGCAGGGGATGCACATCCGCGTGTCAGGCCAGTCGATCAATGCGTGGCTGGCTCCGCATAACATCAAGGACGGCAAGGATCGCCGCCAGCTGCAGGGGTTGTGGCCCCAGCCGCACGATGCCCAGTATGGTTACACGATACCCAACCTGCGCATCGAATATGCCATGCGCAACACCCATGTGCCGGTCGGTCCGTGGCGTGGTGTGAACACCAACCAGAACGGCATTTTCAGCGAATGCTTCATGGACGAAGTGGCCAAAGCTGCGGGCAAGGATCCGCTGGAATTCCGCCGTGAACTGATGAAAGATCATCCCAAGCATCTCGGGGTGCTCAATGCGGCGGCGGAAAAGGGCGACTGGGGCAAACCGCTGCCGGCTGGAAGGTTCCGTGGTATCGCCCAGTTCATGGGTTACGCCAGTTACACCGCTGCAGTCGCCGAGGTGTCGGTCAGCAACAAGGGCGAGATCAAGGTCCACCGCATGGTGCTGGCCACCAACTGCGGTCATGCGGTGAATCCGGCGACGATAGCCGCACAGATCGAAGGTTCAGTGGCCTACGGTTTCGATTCGCTGCTGACTGAAATCAGCATCAAAGACGGCCGGGTACAGGAACTCAATTTCCATACCTACCAGATCGCCCGCCTGCGGCATCTGCCCAAGGTCGAGTCGGTCATCGTGCCGACCTACGATTTCTGGGGTGGCGTCGGTGAGCCGACCATTTGCGTCGCAGTTCCTGCCGTGCTCAATGCGGTTTTTGCAGCCACCGGCAAGCCGGTGCGCACTCTGCCGCTGAAGCATGAAGGGTTGACCCTGGTCTGATGGATATCCGCAGCAGCGTGCGCCTGTGCGCAGGGTGGATCGCGCTGGGCGCCGCCGCTGGCTGCGGGGCGCCTGCGTCTTTGCCCGTTGCGGTGACCGTCAGCGGGGATGCCATACCGCTGGCGCTTTCCCAGGCACCCGCAGATCCTGTCCGCGGGCTGAAGATCATGGCCGGGCGCGATGCCAATTGCCTGCTCTGTCACGCAGTGCCGGAGTCGGGCCAGCGCTTCATGGGTGATCTGGCCCCGTCGCTGTCGGGCATCGGCAAACGGCTGACCGCCGCGCAGTTGCGGCTTCGTGTCGTCGACATGTCGCGGCTGAATGCGGAAACCATCATGCCGCCCTATTACCGCACCACCGGCCTCTACAACGTAGCGGAGGCCTACCGCGACAAACCCGTGCTTTCCGCAACGGAGATCGAGGACGTTGTGGCCTATCTGCAGACGCTGAAATGATCGCGCGCAGGACATTTTTGCAGTGGATGGCCGGTCTGTGGGCGCTGGCGGCGGGCGCGGCGCGTGCACAGCCGGATGTCGCGAATGATCTGCGGCCGCTGATCGCAGAACTGACCGGGGGAGCGGCAGTGAATCCGGGGCGTGTCCGCGTCGAAACGCCGCGGCTTGCCGACAACGGCCATTCGGTACCGATGAAACTGGTGGTGGAAAGTCCGATGACTGCCGCCGATCACGTGCTCAGCATCACCTTGCTCTCCCCGCGCAATCCGCGGCCGCTGATGGCCAGGTTCGTGCTGGGCCCGCGTGCCGGACGCGCAGAAATCCTCACCCGGGTGCGTCTCAACGGTACCCAGGCGGTACTGGCGATCGTGCAGCTGTCTGACGGTACGTTCTGGAGCGGCAGCGCCGAGGTCGAAGTGACCGAATCGGCCTGCCTGGATGCCGGCTGATGGTTGCCCGGGTCCAGGTGCCGTCGGGCGCAGCGCGCGGTGAAGTCATTGCCGTGCGCATTGCGATACAACATCCGATGGAAACCGGTTTCCGTTACGACCTGCGCGGCAACCGGGTATCGAAGAACGTGATCAACAATCTGGTGTGTCGTTACAACGGGACCGAGATTTTTCGCGCAGAGATGGGATCAGGCATTGCGGCCAATCCTTCACTGCAGTTTTATACCGTAGCTGCCGAAAGCGGCGAGCTGCAGTTCGAATGGGTGGACGACAGGGGCGTGCGCGGCGAGGAGCGTGTGCAGCTGACTGTCCGCGGCTGAACCATGCTGCGTCCCCGAACGGTGCGGCTGTGGGGCCTGTTGCTGGCCCTGTTCGCTTTTGGCGCGGCCGCAGCCGGTGACCTCCCCCGCGTCCGTTCGGGCATTGAGTATGCCAGCGGCAACATCCGCAGCATGCAGGCCGATGATTTTGCCAATCCCGGGATGTTGTGGGTCACACGTGGTGAAAAACTGTGGAATACCCCCGACGGGAGCAGCGGAAAATCCTGTGCCGGGTGCCACCGGGACGCTGCATCCAGCATGAAAGGGGTGGCCACGCACTATCCGCTGAAAGACCGGGGTACCGGCAGGCTGCTCAACCTGGAAGCGCGCATCAACCATTGCCGTGAGACCAGGCAGGGCGCAGAGCCTTACCGTTATGAAACCGATGAACTGCTGGGTCTGACGGCTTACGTGGCCCATCAGTCACGGGGAATGCCGTTGCAAGTCAGGGTGAATGACGACAACCGGATGCATTACGAACGGGGCAAGGCCATTTATTACCGCAGGCAGGGCCAGATGAACCTGGCCTGCACCCACTGCCATGAACGCAATGCGGGACGGCGGTTGCTGTCGGAAACGATCAGCGAAGGTCATGGCAATGCCTATCCGATCTACCGGCTGGAATGGCAAAGCGCCGGTTCGCTGCAGCGACGGCTGCGATCCTGCTACTTCGGCGTGCGCGCGGGGCTGCCCGAATTCGGTTCGGAAGAACTTCTGGACCTTGAGTTTTTCCTGGCGCAGCGCGCTGCCGGCCTGAAGGTGGAGACTCCGGGCGTGCGTCGCTAGTTTTCGCAGGCCATGCTGCTCAGAGTTCGATCTGGGTACCCAGTTCGATGACGCGGTTGGTCGGCAGGTTGAAATACTCGACCACGCTGCTGGCGTTGCGCGCCATCGCTGCGAACATGCGTTCCCGCCACAGCGCCATGTCGCCACCGGTGACCGGTATCAGCGTTTCGCGGCTGAGGAAAAAGGAAGTCTCCATGAATTCGAAAACCAGTCCGTGAGGGCGGCACAGTTCGAGAGCCTGCGGCACGTCGGGCTGGTTCTTGAATCCGAAGCGCACCCTGATTTGCCAGCAGCCATGCCCCAGCGACTTGACGGATACCCGCTCGCTGAACGGCACCCAGGGCACGTCCTCGATGGTGACGGTCAGGAAAATGACGCGCTCGTGCAGGACCTTGTTGTGTGCCAGGTTGTGCAGCAGGGCATGGGGGACGGCATCGGGATTGGCCACCATGAAAATTGCAGTGCCTGCAACGCGATGTGGTGGAAATTCGAACAGCGATTCGAGAAAAGTTTGCAGCGGTATCGCTGAAGAGCGCAGGCGCTCGACGACAACCTGACGGCCCCGTGCCCACGTCAGCATGATCACGAACATCAGGGTACCCAGCACCAACGGCAGCCAGCCGCCCTGGGCTACCTTGACCAGGCTGGAGGAAAAGAAAGCCACGTCGATCAGAATGAAAAAACCGGTAGCGGCGATGCACAGCAGGAGGTTGTATTTCCAGACGAAACGGATCACGAAAAATGTCAGGAAGGTGTCGATCAGCATGGTGCCGGTAACCGCAACACCGTAGGCCGAGGCCAGCCCCGAGGATGAACCGAAGCCGATGACCGCTGCGATCACCACCACCAGCAGAGTCCAGTTCACGGCCGGGAGGTAAATCTGGCCCATTTCCTTCGCCGAGGTGTGCAGTACCGTCATCCGCGGCAGGTAACCGAGCTGTATCGCCTGCCGGGTCAGTGAAAAGGCGCCGGATATCGTCGCCTGCGATGCGATCACGGTGGCGACAGTCGCCAGCGCTACCATCGGATAGAGCGCCCATTGCGGGAACAGCAGGTAGAACGGGCTGTGTACCGCCTCCGGGTTGTTCATCAGCAGTGCGCCCTGTCCCAGGTAATTCAGCGCCAGCCCGGGGAACACCAGGCCGAACCAGGCGATGCGGATGGCATCCTTGCCGAAGTGCCCCATGTCGGCGTACAGCGCTTCGGCACCGGTGAAGGCGAGCAGTACCGCGCCGAGCACGATGAATGAGGCAAAACCATGTTCGCTGACGAAGGCAAAACCGTAGCGCGGGTTCAGCGCATGCAAAATTCCCGGGGCCTGCATGATGTTGCTGATGCCGGCGATGCCCAGCGCGATGAACCAGACGACCACGATGGGCCCGAACCAGGCACCGACGCGACCGGTGCCGTAGCGCTGGAAGGAAAACAGTACGATCAGCACCCCGACCGCGATCGGCAGCACGTAAGGCTTGAAGGCGGCGGTGCCGACTTCGAGGCCCTCGACGGCTGACAATACCGATATCGCCGGCGTCAACACGGCGTCGCCGTAGAACAGCGCTGCGCCAGCGAGTCCGGCAAAAAGGATGGTGGCGTAGCGCCGCGGATGTTCCCTGCAGGTCGACACGGCCAGTGCGAGCAGGGCCATGATGCCGCCTTCGCCACGGTTGTTGGCGCGCATGATCAGCAGCACGTATTTGAGCGAGACCACGATCGTGATCGCCCACAGGATCGCCGAGATGCCGCCGACGATGTTGGCCGGTGCCAGCGGAATGCCATGCCCGTCGGCGAAGGTTTCGCGCACGGCATACAGCGGGCTGGTGCCGATGTCACCGAAGACGACGCCGAGGGCGCCGAGGGTGAGAGCTGCGCGGGACTGCTTCAGGCGCGTATCGGTGTGATCCACGGCGCCCTTTCCGGTAGAAGTAAGGGAGGCATTCTGATGCTGCGCCGCACAAATTACAAGTGGTCTTATAAGTGACTACTTACTTTATTAAAATAACAGAATAATTTATTTATAAATCATATAGTTAATTGATTTTTCCTTCCCGAGACCGAGTTGGAACGGACGTAGTTCGTGCCAAGGCAATCCGGCCGGTAACCAGTTTTTGGAGTGTCCCTACTGCCAGAGAGGAGTGATTGAAAAGATGCGGAAAGCTTCCATCAACCCCGACTCCGGCTATCGCGGGCCAGAGGTGGTTACGGCGAACCGATGCGTTGGAGTCCCGCCGGCGACCGTGGGTCGATCTAGCGCAATCCAGCGTTGATTTTTTCCAGCGTCGCCGAGCCAGGACACAGGTCACTGGTGCCGAGCTGGTTCAGCGGGGTGTCGACGGTCTTGATGTAGTGATGGAGGTCGGCTGCGTCCGGCGACAGGTAGAGCAGGCCGGTGACAATTTCACCGGCAGCGGCGCGTTCCTGCACGTAGTTCATGGCCTTGATGCGGTCAGTGGGGTCGTAATCCGGCGCCAGTTTACGCAAGCGCAGCATCGAGCCGTCGTGCTGGGCGACGCTGATGACCTCGCCGGGTTCGTAATCGGCTGTAATTTCCTCACGGGACTCGATGAAATCGAGCCGGTTGACCGCGGCATTGTGCTGGCGGACGTATTCGTAGGACTTGGTCGAACCTTCGTGGTTGTTGAAGGCGACACAGGGCGAAATGATGTCGATGAACGACGGACCGGGATGCTTGATTGCGGCCTTGATCAGCGGCACCAGCTGCTTCTTGTCACCGGAAAAGGCACGGGCGACAAAGGTCGCGCGCAGCAGCAGCGCCATGCCGACCAGGTCCACGGCCTCGTCGGGATTGAACACGCCGCGCTTGGATTTGGAGCCTTTGGTGGCGGTAGCCGAAAACTGGCCCTTGGTCAGGCCGTAGACCCCGTTGTTCTCGACGATGTAGACCATGTTGACGCCGCGGCGGATGCAGTGCGCGAACTGGCCGAGGCCGATCGACGCCGAGTCGCCGTCGCCCGAAACGCCGAGATAAAGCAGGTCGCGGTTGGCGAGGTTGGCACCCGTCAGCACCGAGGGCATGCGGCCATGCACACTGTTGAAGCCGTGCGAGTTGCCGAGGAAATAGTCCGGGGTTTTCGACGAGCAGCCGATGCCCGAGAGCTTGGCGACACGGTGCGGCTGGATGTCGAGTTCCCAGCAGGCCTGGATGATCGAAGCCGAGATCGAGTCATGGCCGCAGCCGGCACACAGGGTCGAAATCTTGCCCTCGTAATCGCGACGCGTGTAGCCCGCGGCATTGGGGGCCAGTGACGGATGATGCAGTTTGGGTTTGGCGAGATAGGTCATGATGGTTCCGTGTCAGGACGCCTTTTTCAGCGGCACCACGCGGTGCGCGCCGGCATGCTGGGAAATGTGGTCGACGATGAAACGTGCGGTGATCGGGGTGCCGTCATAGTGCAGCACCGAGATGAGCCGGGAAGGGTTGATCTTGCCGTCGTTGACCAGCAGCGTTTTCAGCTGGGCATCGCGGTTCTGTTCGATGACGAAAACCCAGGGGTGGGAGCGTACAAAGTCATTGAGCTCGTCATCGAAGGGAAAGCCGCGGACACGGAGCGCATTGACGTGTATGCCCTTCTCGGCGAGTACGTCGAGGGCTTCCTCCATCGCCGGGCTGGTCGAGCCGTAGAAAATCGCACCGAAGCGGGCCGGTTTCTCGGCAGGATACAGCAGCGGTTTCGGCACCAGCGATTTGGCGGTCTCGAACTTGCGCATCAGCCGCTGCATGTTGTCGACGTAATCCGGGCCGGTCTCGGAATACTGGGCGTAACGGTTCTTGGTGGTGCCGCGGGTGAAGTAGCCGCCCTTGGTCGGATGGGTGCCGGGATAGGTGCGGAAAGGAATGCCGTCGCCGTCGACGTCGAGATAGCGGCCGAAGTCGGCTCCTGACTCGAGCCGTTCGTAAGTCATTACCTTGCCGCGGTCGTATTCCTTGGTGTCGTCCCATGCGAACGGCCGGCACAGTCGCGTGTTCATGCCGATATCGAGATCGGTCATCACGAACACCGGGGTCTGCAAACGCTCCGCCAGGTCGAACGCCTGGGCGGTGAGTTCGAAACACTCGGTGGGGTCCTCCGGGAACAGCAATACATGCTTCGTGTCACCGTGCGAGGCATATGCACAGGCGAGCAGGTCCGACTGCTGGGTGCGCGTGGGCATGCCGGTTGACGGCCCGCCACGCTGCACGTCGATTAGCACCACCGGGATTTCGGCGAAATAGGCCAGTCCGATGAATTCGCTCATCAGCGAAATGCCGGGGCCCGAAGTCGCGGTAAACGAGCGGGCGCCGTTCCAGCCGGCGCCGATGGCGATGCCGATCGAGGCCAGTTCGTCCTCGCCCTGGATGATCGCGTACTTGTTATTGCCGGACTCGGCATCGACCCGGAGTTTCTTGCAGTAGCCCATGAAGGCTTCGGCCAGCGACGACGACGGGGTGATCGGGTACCAGGCGCAGACCGATGCGCCGCCGTAGACCGCGCCCAGCGCCGCGGCGCTGTTGCCGTCGGTGAAGATGCGGTCGCCGACATTGTCCGATTGCTGCACGCGGATGCCCAGCGGACAGGGCAGGTGTTCCAGGGCGTAGTCGCGTCCCAGGTGCAGCGCCTTGAGGTTCGACTGCAGCAGTGCTTCTTTGCCCTTGTACTGCTCGGAAAACAGTTTTTCGATGACCTTGGGGTCGATTTCCAGCAACGCCGACAGCGCGCCGACATAGATGATGTTCTTGAACAACTGGCGCTGGCGCGGATCGCTGTAGGTCGTGTTGCAGATTTCGGTCAGCGGCATGCCGATCAGGGCCACATCCTCGCGGAATTTCGATTTCGGCAGCGGCTTGGTGTTGTCGTAGAACAGGTAGCCGCCGGGTTCGATTTCCCTGACGTCGTTATCCCAGGTCTGCGGGTTCATCGCGACCATCAGGTCGACGCCGCCGCGGCGGCCCAGATAACCCTTTTCGGTAACCCGCACTTCGTACCAGGTCGGCAGACCCTGAATGTTCGAGGGAAAAATGTTGCGCGGGCTGACGGGAACACCCATGCGCAGTATCGAGCGCGCGAACAGTTCGTTGGCCGAGGCGGAGCCGGAGCCGTTGACGTTGGCGAACTTGACGACGAAATCGTTGACGGCAGTGATCGGTGTCATGGTGTGAGTAGAGTGTTCAGGCAGCTTTGCGCTGCGGATTGCGGCACCCGGGGCCGGCGTGCGTCATCTTGACCAGGTATTTCTGCATGTCCCAGGCGCCGGTCGGGCAGCGCTCGGCGCACAGCCCGCAGTGCAGGCAGACATCCTCGTCCTTGGCCATGATGCGGCCGGTCATGCGCAGCTTGTCCGATACGTAGAGATCCTGGTCCGGGTGCAGTGAAGGTGCGGTCAGTCGTTCGCGCAGCTCGGCTTCCTCGCCGTCGGGCGTGAAGGTGATGCAGTCCATCGGGCAGATGTCGACGCAGGCATCGCACTCGATGCACAGCCGCGGGGTGAATACCGTCTGTACGTCGCAATTGAGGCAGCGCTGGGTTTCGCCGTAGGCGGTTTTGGCATCAAAGCCGAGCTCAACCTCGACCTTGATGTTTTTCAGCGTCAGCTTCTGGTCCTGCCACGGCACCTTGTTGCGCAGTGCCGCCGAAATGTCGTTGTCGTAGCTCCACTCGTGGATGCCCATTTTCTGCGACATCACGGTGACGGCAGGCAACGGCCGGTCGGTAAGCGACTCGCCATTGAGCATCTTGTCGATGGATACCGCGGCTTCGTGGCCGTGGGCGACCGCCCAGATGATGTTCTTCGGACCGAAGGCGGCGTCACCGCCGAAAAAGACCTTCGGGTTGCTCGACCGCATTGTCGCTTTGTCGACCACCGGCATGTTCCACTTGTCGAATTCGAGGCCGGCATCGCGCTCGATCCAGGGGAATGCATTTTCCTGGCCGATGGCCACCAGCACGTCGTCGCATTCGAAGAACTGGTCAGGTTCGCCGGTGGGCACCAGCTTGCGCCGGCCCTTGTCGTCGTATTCGGCCTTCACCTTCTCGAAGCTCATGCCGGTCAGTTTGCCGTTCTCGACCTTGCAGGATTTCGGCACCAGGAAGTTGAGGATGGGGATGCCCTCGTGGATCGCGTCTTCCTTCTCCCAGGGGCTGGCTTTCATTTCCTCGTAACCCGAGCGCACGATGACCTTGACGTCTTCGCCGCCGAGGCGCTTGGCCGAGCGGCAGCAGTCCATCGCGGTGTTGCCGCCGCCGAGCACGATGACCTTCTTGCCGATCTTTTCGATGTGGCCGAAGGACACGCTGGCCAGCCAGTCGATGCCGACATGGATGTTCTTCGCGCCCTCCTGGCGGCCGGGGACGTCGAGGTCGCGGCCGCGCGGAGCGCCGGTGCCGACGAACACCGCGTCGTAACCTTCTGCCAGCACTTTTTTCAGACTGTCGATGCGCGTGCCGGATTTGACCGCAATGTTGCCGATGCCGGTGATGTAGCCGACTTCCTCATCGATTACTTCCTCGGGCAGGCGGAAGCGCGGCACCTGCGAGCGCATGAAGCCGCCGGCCTTGGGGTCGGCTTCGTAAATGGTGATGTCGTAGCCCAGCGGCGCCAGATCGCGCGCCACCGTCAGCGATGCCGGACCGCCGCCGATGCAGGCAATGCGCTTGCCGTTTTTCTGCTTCGGCGCCTTGGGCATGCGCTGCGAGACGTCATCCTTGTTGTCGGCTGCAACTCGCTTCAGCCGGCAGATCGCCACCGGCTCGGGTTTCGGACCGTCTTCATGCGCAGTCGGTTTGCGCAGGCCGACATTGCCTTCCTCGACGCGGCCGCGACGGCACGCCGGTTCGCAGGGACGGTCACAGGTGCGGCCGAGGATTCCGGGGAAGACGTTCGAATTCCAGTTGACCATGTAGGCATCGCTGTAGCGGCCTGCGGCGATCAAGCGGATGTATTCGGGGACGGGTGTGTGAGCCGGGCAGGCCCACTGACAATCGACAACTTTATGGAAGTAATCGGGGTGCGCGATATCAGTCGGTTTCAACAAATGCTCCGTTGCAGGTGCCGCCACATCTTGTTGTTTTTATTTGCCTATTTCGGCCCTCGGCGTAGCGGGCGAAAAGTGTCGCAAATACTACGCCTTTGAGAGAGGGAAAAAAAGAGCGAATTACGCTGTTCCCGAATGAAAACCTCTTGGCTGACAGATGATTTTCAATGGCGTCATCACGATTGGAAAATTCGGACGATGGCGGGACGATACAACCATAACCATCTGTTTTATTTGAATAAATTTAAGGTTCTGGCGCAATATCCTGAGGGAGGTTCCAGCAGGATGGGGTGGGATTATTTCTTCTTCGGCACGTAGAGATCGGTAATTGATCCTTCCGCCATTTCCGCGGCGAAGAACAGCGTTTCCGACAGGGTCGGATGGGGATGGATGGTCAGGCCGATGTCGGTGGCATCGGCGCCCATTTCCAGCGCCAGCACTGCTTCGGCGATCAGCTCACCGGCGTTGACACCGGTCATCGCTGCGCCAAGCAGCCGTCTGGTTTTCTTGTCGAACAACGCCTTGGTCATGCCTTCGTCGCGGCCGGTGGCGAGCGCGCGTCCGCTCGCAGCCCAGGGGAATGTGGCCTTGTCGTACTCGATGCCCTGGGCCTGGGCCTGGGTTTCGGTGAGACCCATCCACGCGATTTCCGGATCGGTATAGGCCACCGACGGAATCGTGCGTGCATCGTAGAACGCCTTGTGGCCGGCGATGACTTCGGCGGCGATCTTGGCTTCGTGGGTGGCCTTGTGCGCGAGCATTGGCTCGCCGCAGATGTCGCCGATGGCGTAAATGTGCGGCACGTTGGTGCGCTGCTGCTTGTCGACCGGGATGTAACCGCGCTCGTTGACGCTGACGCCGGCGGCTTCGGCCTTGATCTCGCGGCCGTTGGGCCGGCGGCCCACCGCCATCAGCGCGGCGTCGAAGGTATCAGTGGAGGTCGTGCCGTCGGTTCCTTCAAAAGTCACTTTGAGCCCGGCTTTCTGCGCCTCGATCTTCGCGACCTTGGTCTTGAGCAGGATTTTTTCGTAGCGCTTCTCGATGCGCTTGGCGAGCGGGCGCACCACGTCCTTGTCGGCGCCGGGGATCAGGCCGTCCATCAGCTCGACAACGGTGATCTTCGAGCCGAGTGCGTCGTAAACCGTGGCCATCTCGAGCCCGATGATGCCGCCGCCGATCACCAGCAGGCGCTTGGGAATTTCGGCGAGCTTCAGCGCACCGGTGGAATCGATGATGCGCGGATCGTCATAGGGAAAACCGGGGATTTTCGCCACCGAGGAACCGGCGGCGATGATGCAGCTTTCGAAGGCGACGGTTTTTGCGCCGTCCGCGGTTTCGACGCGAAGAGTGTTTGCAGAGGCGAACTCGCCGCGGCCGGTGACGACCTGCACCTTGCGCTGTTTGGCGAGGCCGCTGAGGCCCTTGGTCAGCTTGCCGAGCACGCTGTCTTTCCAGGAGCGCAGTTTGTCGATGTCGATTTTCGGCTTGCCGAAGCTGATGCCGGCATGCGCCGCTTCGTCAGCCTCGGTGATGACCTTGGCCATGTGCAGCAGCGCTTTCGACGGGATGCAGCCGACGTTCAGGCACACGCCGCCCAGCGTCGGATAGCGCTCGACCAGCACGACTTTCTTGCCGAGGTCGGCGGCGCGGAACGCCGCGGTGTAGCCACCGGGTCCGGCGCCCAGCACCAGAACTTCAGCGTGGATGTCGGCCTTGATGCCGGAGATGTCAGTTTTCGCCGCGGCAGTCGCTGCAGGTGCGGCAGGAGCCGCGGCCGCCGGGGCCGGTTTCGCCGGGGGGGCTGCTGGCGCGGCGACTGGTGCGCTGGCCGCAGTACCGGCTCCGCTTTCATCCAGCGTCAGGATCAACGTGCCTTTCGAAACCTTGTCTCCGGTTTTCAGGCTCAGTGACTTGACCGTGCCGGCGGCAGGCGAGGGGATGTCCATCGTCGCCTTGTCCGACTCCAGCGTGATCAGCGAGTCCTCCTTGTTCACGGTGTCGCCGGGTTTGACCAGCACCTCGATCACCGGAATGTTCTTGAAATCGCCAATGTCCGGAACTTTGACTTCGATTTGCGCCATGTCAGGTTTTCTTCTTCAACAATTGCCCAATGGGTTTTGCGTTGCGCATCCGGCGCACCGGTAAATCAACTGCGTATCTGGCCGTCACCCAGTACCACGAATTTCAGCGAAGTCAGCCCCTCCAGACCGACCGGACCGCGTGCGTGCAGCTTGTCGGTGGAAATGCCGATCTCGGCGCCGAGGCCGTACTCGTAACCGTCGGCAAACCGCGTCGATGCGTTGACCATCACCGAGCTTGAATCCACTTCGCGCAGGAAGCGCCGCGCCCGCGTGATGTCCTCGGTGACGATGGCGTCGGTGTGCTGCGAGCCGTAGCGCGTGATGTGTTCGATGGCCGCGTCCAGTCCGTCGACGACGCGGATCGCAAGTATGGCGTCGAGATACTCGGCGTACCAGTCGTCCTCGGTGGCGGCTTTCATGCCGGAGACGATTTTCCTGGCCTCGTCGTCGCCGCGCAGCTCGATTTTTTTCTCTGCATAGATCTTGCACAGCGGCGGCAGGATTTTCGGGGCGATGCTGCGCGCCACCAGGAGGGTTTCCATGGTGTTGCAGGTGCCCAGGCGCTGGGTCTTGGCGTTGTCGGCGATGCGCAGCGCCTTGTCGAAATCCGCCTTGTCGTCGAGATAGACATGGCAGACGCCGTCGAGGTGCTTGATCATCGGGATGCGCGACTCGCGCATCAGCCGTTCGATCAGGCCCTTGCCGCCGCGCGGCACGATGATGTCGACGTATTCGTGCATCGTGATCAGTTCGCCGACCGCGGCGCGATCGGCGGTTTCTATGACCTGCACCGCGGTTTGCGGCAGGCCGGCGGCCTTGAGGCCTTCGTGCACGCAGGCGGCGATGGCCTGGTTGGAATGCAGCGCTTCCGAGCCGCCGCGCAGGATCGTCGCGTTGCCCGATTTCAGGCACAGTCCGGCGGCATCGGCGGTCACGTTCGGCCGCGATTCGTAAATGATGCCGACCACGCCCAGCGGCACCCGCATCTGGCCGACCTGGATGCCGGTGGGGCGGTACTTGAGGCCGCTGATTTCGCCAACCGGATCCGGCAGCGCGGCGATCTGGCGCAGGCCGTCGGCCATGGCGGCGATGCGCTCGACGGTCAGCGTCAACCGGTCGATGGCGGCGGAGTCGAGTTTCTTGGCCTTGGCTGCCTCAATGTCGCGCGCGTTCTCGCGCAGCAGCACTTTCGCCGCGTGCTCAATGGCCGTGGCTATTGCGTTCAGCGCGGCATTCTTGGCGCCGGTGTCGGCGACCGCCATCACGCGCGATGCAGCGCGGGCCGCCTTGCCGATGCCATGCATGTAGGTTTTGACATCCATGGGGGAGATTCTAGCAGGCGGGATGCTGGTTTTTGCCTGCTGCCTCTTGTGATTTAAAGTCTAAAACCAAACAACTTCGCCGGGGGCGCCCCGTACTCGGTGCGCGAAGCGGGGTGCGGGCAGGGGAGCCAGCGGCTGCGTTCAAACATCTTGAACCAGGGCGCTGCGGCTGCTCCCGCAAACGAGCCTGCGGCAAACGAGTCGCAGCCGCCTCCCGGCGGCTGGTTACTTTCTCTTGCTTCGCCAAGAGAAAGTAACCAAAGAGAAGGCGACCCAGGCTCGCCGCCCTGCGGGTCCCCTGCGCTGCTCGCCGATTCAGGCGGCTGCGGAACTCGCCCTTGCTCCAAAGGAGCAAGGGCTCAGACAGTCCTCGCCGACCGCCCCTGAACCGGCTGTGCTGCTCGGCGGCTCACATGGGAATCCAAAACCGGGGGAGCGGAATGGTTATATGTTCGGCGAAGTTGCTTGGTCTTAATTGCGACGAGAAAACTAAAAGAGTGCGGGATGGGCTGCAAACGCCGCCGGCATGACCCGCCGCGCCGGCGTCGCCTTGACAGTGCCGGGGTTGTTGCGGGCAAAGCGCAGCGCCAGCTGCAGCAGTTCGTTCCAGGCATCACCGCGTACCAGGCCCTTGACGATGCGGTCGATGACTGCTGCGTGGCGCAATGCCTCGGTGACCTGCGCCAGCGTGAAGCGGCGGAGGTTGTTCTGCATGGCGCTCTGGTGGGAGGGGCCGAAGATGCGTGCCTCGCGCAGCATCATCGAAGACGGTTTGCCGGAGTTGACCCCGGTGATGATCTTGCCGATGGCGCGGATTTCCTCGGTCAGCGACCACAGCACCAGCGGCGCAGCAGTGCCTTCACCCTGCAGGCCGTCGAGCACGCGCGCCACGCGCAGCGGATCGCCTTCGATCATGATTTCGCCGAGGTTGAACACGTCGTAACGGGCGACATCGAGCACCGCAGCACTGACCTGGTCGAAAGTGATGGGACCCTGCGGCAGCAGCAGTGCCAGTTTCTGCACTTCCTGATGGGCGGCGAGCAGGTTGCCTTCGACCCGGTCGGCAATGAAATCCAGTGTTGCCGCGTCAGCTTCCTGCTGTTGTTCTTTCAGCCGGCCGGCGACCCATTGCGGCAGCGCCTTGCGCGTCACCGCCTTGGCCTCGACCGCGATGCCGGCGCTTTCCAGTGCGGTGAACCATGCCGCCTTCTGGCCGCGCCAGTCGAGGTCCGGCACGTGGATCAGGGTCACCGTATCCGGTGGCAGCGACTGGCAGTAGGTTTGCAGCGCTTCGCCGCCTTCCTTGCCCGGCTTGCCGGTGGGGATGCGCAGTTCCAGCAGTTTCCTCGAGGCAAACAGGGATTGCGAACTGCCGGCCAGCGCCAGCTGGTTCCACTTGAAGCCGGAGTCGACGGTCAGGACTTCACGCTCGGTATAGCCATCGGCGCGGGCCTTGGCGCGGATGCGGTCACCCGCTTCGAGAATCAGCAGCGGCTCGTTGCCGAATACCGTGTAGAGCGGCTGGATGTCGCGTTTGAGATGCGCGGCGAGTTGTTCTGATTGCAGTCGCATTGCTGCCGTGTATGTTACCCCGGAACAGGCGACATTACGATGCCGGAGTCAGCTTCGCCACCTGCAGCCTGCGCACCAGTTGCTGCACGGCGTCGTTCTGCATGTCGCGGAACAACAGGTTTTCCTCGGATTCCTTGGACAGGGTGTCCTGGTCGTTGAAGGAAAAGTCGCGGGTCAGCGCAATTTCAGTGGTGGGGATGGTTTCCACCGCCTTGTTGTTGAGCATCCGGTAGGACACCCGGTAGCGCAGCTGGAATTCGCGCACCCGTCCGGCGCCGGACAGCGAGAGGATGTTTTTCTCGCGTAATTCATTGATTACGATCAGCGTTGCTTCGGCTTCCTTGGCGCTGTCGACGATTTTGGTGCGACTGCCTCCGGCGATGATGCGGCGGACCTGTGCGGCAAACTGGGATCCTGCTGAAGACTGCACATGCAGGGTTTCAAACGGCAGTTGGGCGGTGCCGCGCAGCTGGAAGCCGCAACCGGCCAGCAGCAGGGCGCAGAACAGGGCGATCAGTGTTTTCATGCAGGCTCAGACGACCAGGTTGACCAGGCGTCCCGGGACGATAACAACTTTTTTGACCGGCTGCCCGGCGACGAATTTCTGTACCTCGGGGTGGGCGAGCACCGCGGCTTCGATGGCCGCCTTGCCGGCATCCTTGGCCACGCGCACTTCGCCGCGTTTCTTGCCGTTGACCTGCACCACCAGTTCGATTTCGTCCTCGACCAGAGCGGCGGCATCGGGTTCGGGCCACGGCGCGGCGAGGATGTCCTCGCCGTAACCGAGATCGCGCCACAACTGGTGGCTGATGTGCGGGGTGATCGGCGACAGCACGCGCAAAAGGATGGACAGGCCCTCACGCAGCACGGCATCGGCAGCTGGTTCATTGCCGCCCTTGAGCACGCCTTCCAGCGCGTTGAGCATTTTCATTGTCGCCGAAGCGACGGTGTTGAACTGGTGGCGGCCGAGGTCGTAATTGCCCTGCTTGAGCACGGCGTGGATTTCCCGCCGCGCGGCGGCCAGCGGCGCCGGCAGGTTTGCCGGCATGGCCGGGGCTGCTGTGCGCTGGGATATTTCGTAGCCCAGCGACCACACGCGACGCAGGAAACGCGAGGCACCTTCGACGCTGGCGTCCGACCATTCGAGCGTCTGCTCGGGCGGTGCGGTGAACATCATGTAAAAACGCGCGATATCGGCGCCGTAGCTTTCCATCAGCGCCTGCGGATCGACACCGTTGTTTTTCGACTTCGACATCGTGCCGATGCCGCCGGATTCGACCGGCTGGCCGTCGGCGCGCAGCACGGCACCGCTGCGGTTGCCCTTGTCGTCGACCTGGAGTTCGACATCCGCCGGGTTGTAGTAGGTGATGCGACCCGCCGCTGGTTTGCGGAAGAAGATCTCGTTCAGCACCATGCCCTGGGTTAGCAGGTTCTTGAACGGTTCGTCGATTTTCACCAGCCCCAGGTCGCGCATGGTCTTGTTCCAGAAACGCGAATAAAGCAGGTGCAGGATCGCGTGCTCGATGCCGCCGATGTACTGGTCGGCGGGCAGCCAGTAGTTGACGCGCTGGTCGACCATCGCCGTTTTGCTGTCGGCGCAGGCATAGCGCAGGTAGTACCAGGACGAATCGACGAAGGTGTCCATGGTGTCGGTTTCGCGTTTCGCCGGCTTGCCGCACTTCGGGCAATCAACATTGAGGAAATCCGCGCGCTTGTTGAGCGGGTTGCCGCTGCCGTCCGGCACGCAGTCTTCCGGCAGCACCACCGGCAATTGATCATCAGGCACCGCCACGTCGCCGCAGCCGGCGCAGTGGATGATCGGTATCGGGCAGCCCCAGTAACGCTGGCGCGAGATGCCCCAGTCGCGCAGGCGGTAGAGCACCTGTTTCTCGCCGAGGTTTTTGGCGGCGAGGTCGGCGGCAATGGCGTCTACTGCGGCGGAGTAACCCAAGCCATTGTATTTATTGGAGTTTTTGCA
>Ga0222713_10000382_pt1 | contig 49590 bp, 42 predicted proteins | sample C33_649DmetaG_FD_165061 | JGI IMG/M metagenome (GOLD analysis project Ga0222713, IMG submission 165061) | Estuarine water microbial communities from San Francisco Bay, California, United States - C33_649D | ecosystem: Environmental > Aquatic > Marine > Unclassified | place: USA: California...
GATCGATTGTGAACAAGTTGTGGAGTAGCCATATGTCACTGATTTTAAATTTGTTAAACCATATGCTAAGCGTAAGAATTGTAGAAGCCAAGGTAAACGGCATCCCTTTGTGGAGGGTCTACGTCAACCAAAATGTTGAGGCCACATTCCCCACGTATGAGACGGCGTTAAAGTATGCCAAAGACAGATCAAGTTTTAAACAAAATGAAATGAAAACAAATCAATTTGAAAAGCTCCCAGAATTGTTTTGGGACAACGAAGAAGAGTCACTGAGTGCCATTGTGTATGATGCGTCATTGGACCCAATGACCATCTTGTTTAACGGAAGCGGATCAATCACAATTAAGACCGAGTCTTTGTCTTTTATTGATCTAGATGAGCATGTATTTGACACGATCAAAAAACTCATTGATCAGGCTGAAGACATGTACGATGAGATTGGTGAGAATGATGAAGAAGATAATTAGCAGACTAACCATGCGAGAAGTATGCTTCGGGGTATGGGACGATCAAGAGAAGCAGGCCATATACATCTACCAAGATGCGTATGGCCAGTTTTGGGACGCTTACTATCCATTCAGACCATGGGGGATCAGAGTAAAGCATGAATTCCGTCAGTATACTGACGCTATTTAGCTAAATTCCGTCAATTTCTGGGCCATATATCGGTCATTTATAGCTCACTTTTGAGCCATAATGTGTTATTATAGTCCTAAAAGTATGCGTTTATGACCGATAAAAGCAACATTACAGCAAATAGTGTCACATAATGCACAATAATTGGGACAAGTTCCGAATTACGCTAGAATTTATACCAATAGTGCAAAATACGGCACAATTTTAAACCAAATAGACTATATGCAAACGAGTATAATCAAACTTATAAGTTTCCAAATGTACCTAAAAACATATAGTTTTGGCAAATCATACCGAACGGGAATAAACGGGCGCAAATGATTAGAAATAGGCGCAGATTATACCGAACGGGAATAAACAACAATTCAACCACAATAGATGGTGGGAGCCTTGCAACATAGTAAAGTAGCTCAATGGTAGAGCCCTGACTTGTAGTCTGGAGATGTATGTTCGACTCATACCTTTACTACTAAATTAAACCACAATAAAAGATAATGAAACAGACACCAATGCAAGAAATGTTGGAGTGGGTTAGAGAAACCCTACCAATGGATTTAGACACGCCAAGAATGATTGAAGAAAAGATTGAAGCAATGCTTGAGAAAGAGAAAGAGGTTATTATGGATGCTTATATATTTGGTATTCAAGATGAATATGTAATTGGCTCACAACGATACTACAACGAAACCTTTAACACTAAATGAAATGGAGAACTGGACTAAACTATATTGCTCAGACTACTACGAGGTGAGTGACGCAGGAAATGTTAGAAGCGTTGAAAGAGTTGTGCCACATTCCAGATACGGGAAGATGAAACAAAAGGGTAAGGTGTTGAATACGGCTACCAATAAACACGGGTACAAACTCTTTACAATAAGCGAAAACGATGTTAAGTCAACCATCTATGTACATACCGCTGTATTTAATTCATTTAACGGAACTGAGCCTGACGGGTGTAGATTTAATGTCATTGACCACATAGATGGAGATGTATTAAACAATAGATTAGATAATCTTCAGCGCATTAGTCAATCAGAGAATGTACTTAAAGGAGATAGACATAAATACACAAAAGAGAAATGAAAGACCAAGAAAGAACATCCAACATACGACTGGATGAGGTGAAAATAACCCTACCCATAGTGTGGAGTTCAGCAAAATCAGAGATTTATGCTTTGATACTAAGGGATTCAGCTGGCGTGTATCACTACTTTAACCCTGACGGAACTTATGACGGGTATTCGGCAGATCCACATATTGATGGTGAGACAGGAACTTTTAATAACTAATAACAATACCAAAATGAAAACACTAGTAATTTTATCGGTATTCGCCATGGAGATCGGCGGTTACCAGTACGCATTCAAGGACTCAGCCACTGGCCAGACTGGCCGGATGAGGCTGCCTGAGCGCATGAGCGTTGGAGACACTGTAGTTATCGACTCATTGTACAGAATTGAAGGATATATCCCAAAAAGATAGTACCTTTAATGTACCATGATTGATAACTTGTTGACAACTTCACTTGCTTTGGACCTCAAGGCAGGGGTATTTTTGTACATTGAACATGAAAAGAGATTCATCTACTGCCATCACGTATCGATCGATAGCGACTCCGTCAAGGTCATGTTCGCTCACACCGAGACAGATGAAGGACATGTTCAAGCAGACATCTTTGACATCGATCATGATGCCATCGTGGACTACTTCCAACCATGCACAATCAACTATAATTAAAATGAACGATAACGTAAACCACCCTAGTCATTACACCCAAGGAGACATTGAGTGTATTGACGCCATCAAAGCCTCCATGTCAATATGGGAGTACCGAGGGTACTTGAAAGGCAACATCCAAAAGTACATTTGGAGGTACAACGACAAACTAAAGCCACAAGAGGATCTAAAGAAAGCTCAGTGGTATCTTAATCAACTAATTAATTCATTCGAATAACCATGCAAAATCAAACCTATTCAACCCTATCGTCTATCAATGTAAATGATAAGACCGAGAAAAAAGGAAACCAAACCTATCTGTCTTGGGCATATGCCTGGGCAGAGGTCAAGAAACACTTTCCAAACGTACAGCGCAAGGTGTACGAGGATCCAACTGGCCAGAACTACTTCACCGACGGCAAGACATGCTGGGTGAAGGTTGGTGTTGAGATCGATGGCCTAGAGCACATCGACTACCTGCCGATCATGGACATGCGAAACAACGCTATTCCATTGGAGCGTGTTACATCATTTGATGTAAACAAGGCTATCCAACGATCAGCCACCAAGGCCATCGCCATGCACGGACTTGGTCTGTACATCTATGCCGGAGAGGACATGCCTGAGTCTGCCGCTGAGTCTGCCGCTGAGCAAATGAAGAAAGACGGGTTCAGAGCCGCCACTCAAGAAGACAAGGACAAGGCCGGAGCCATTGACCGAAAGGCATTGACCAAGTTCATGACAGCTGCCAAGAAGCGTGGCGAGACATGGGAGAAGGTCCTAGAGGCGATCGAGGCCAAGAAAGGAAAGTTAGACATCAAGACCAACGCAGAGATTTACAATGAGTACCATCAACTTGCTTAGGTCCGATGAGAACTACTACGGAGAAGAAGGCAAGAAGTACTTATCCAACTCTGACATTGGTTCTCTATTAAAAGATCCGTTCACGTTCAGGAAGGACAAGCCCAAAACCGTTCCGATGGTGGAGGGCTCATACTTCCATACGGCTCTGCTGGAGCCCGAGAAGCTTGTGAACTTTCAATTCGTTGACGCATCAACACGTACAACCAACAAGTACAAAGAGGCTGCCGGTGGAGACATCCTGCTGTTGGAAAGCGAGAGAGCTGACCTAGACAGAATGGTCGACACCATCCAAGGCAACATCGAGTTCTTTGATATGGTGTACGCTGAGGGTGCCAAGTTCGAGGAGCCGGCTATCGGTGAGATCAAGTCCACCATGTGGAAAGGGAAGGCCGACGTGCTGACCGCTGACTACATCGTAGACCTGAAGACAACGAGCAATATCGACGACTTCAAGTGGTCGGCTAGAAAGTACAACTACGACTCACAGGCGTGGATATACAATCAGCTGTTCGGTGTTCCGTTGATATTCATTGTCATCGAGAAAAAGACATGCCGTACCGGATTGTTTGAATGCAGCGAGGCCTTCTTAGACGCTGGGCGTGAGAAGGTCTACAAGGCGATCGAGGTGTATAACAAGTTCTTTGCACCAGGAGCCACAGAAAAATTGTCCCAGTATTTTATTCAAGAAACCCTTTAATTAATTTTATATGTCAAGTTTAGTAACAATTTCACTCGATCTGTCTAAGATCGACAAATCACGAATCGTCGAAGGTAAGAATGGTGCCAAGTATTTGGACCTAACTATCTCTGTAAACGACGAGACCAATGACTACGGAAAGAACGCAAGCGTCTACCATTCACAAACAAAGGAGGAGCGTGACCAAAAGTCAGCCAAGTCCTATGTAGGTGGCGGCAAGGTTGTTTGGACTGATGGCAAGATCACGCAGGCTGAAAGCAAACAGCAGGCGCCAAAGCCTAAGCCACAGCCTCAGCTGGATGACGACATGCCATTCTAAGTTTCACACGGGGCCTTTCGGGGCCCCTTTTAATCAAACCAAATGAACGTAACGATATTTAAAGACATTAAAGACACAGAGACCCCGTTCTTTAGGAGCGTGATGGTCGTATTGGATCGCATCCGTGACGGCAAGTCGAAGGATGTTGTGTCGAAGATCCGAGCAGAGAAGGACAAGACCAAGAGGAACTTAATCAAGCAGCAGCTTCCTGCTGTGTGTTTCTCCGGTGAGTTCAACAAGAGAGAAGACAAGGCCCTTGTCAAACATAGTGGTCTTATCTGTCTTGACTTTGACAACTTCCCAGGGCGCACAGAGATGGGCTCCATGCGTGAGGTTCTAATGAAGGACAAGTACACGTTTAGTGTGTTTACGTCTCCCAGTGGAAACGGGCTAAAGGTTCTGGTCAAGATACCGGCTGATCCTGATAAGCACAGGGACTACTTTGAGGGACTTCAGAATCACTACGACTCTGAGTACTTCGACAAGAGCTGTAAGAACATAAGCCGTGTGTGCTATGAGTCATACGACCCAATGATCTTCATCAACGAGGACAGCCTGACATGGACCGGCATCATTGAGCGTGAGTACGAGCAGTATGATGTTTCGTCTTCTGCGCCAATAATAAAGATTAAAGACAGCAACGAGATTGTTAGGCGTCTTACCCTTTGGTGGGACAAGAAGTTTGGCGTCGTGGTCGGTGAGCGCAACAACAACCTGTTCAAGCTTGCAGCAGCGTTCAATGACTTTGGTGTCAACAAGGACATGGCACACTTCGTCATGGCTGGATACCAGCACGACGGGTTCCCTGCGTCTGAGATCAAGACCATTGTTGAGAGTGCGTACCGAGCAACGGATAAGTTTAACACAAAGTGCTTTGAGGACACTGACACCATTGACAATGTCAAGAGACAAATCAGAGGAGGTGTGCCAAAAAAAGAACTGCGGACTCAGCTTAGAGATGCTGGAGTTGAAGATTCCGCTATCGACAATGTCATTCGAGCAGCCGAGGAAGACTCGGGTGTTTCCGAGTTCTGGACCAGAAGTGACAGAGGCGTCGTCAGCATCGCTCCACATTTGTTCAAACAATTCTTAGAAAGCAATGGGTTTAGGAAATATAGGCCGGATGGGTCGGATGCGTTTATCTTCGTTAGGGTTACGAATAGCCTTATATCGAGTACTTCGGAAGATATCATCAAGGACTTTGTACTGAGCTACCTAGAGAAGCTTGGTGACATGTCGGTGTACAATCACTTCGCTGACAAGACCAAGTACTTCAAGGAGGACTACCTGAAGCTGTTGTCTCCTGTTGACGTGTACTTCATGCAAGACACGGCAGACATATCATACCTGTACTTTAGAAACTGTGCCGTTCAGATAAAGAAGGACGACGTACGGATCATCGACTACCTAGACCTTAATGGTTTTGTGTGGAAGGATCAGGTGATTGATCGTGACTTCGAGGTGTGCAACAGCACGAAGTGTGACTTCAAGCAGTTCATACAGAACATCAGCGGAAAGGATGGTGAGCGTGTAGGGTCCATTGAGAGTACCATTGGGTACCTACTGCACGGACACAAGCGTTTGTCATACTCCCCTGCCGTGATCATCAATGACGAGGTGATATCTGACCAGCCTGAAGGTGGAACCGGTAAGGGCATCTTCGTCAACGCCATCGGCAAGATGAAGAAGATGGTGACCATTGATGGCAAGGCGTTCAATTTCGAGCGATCGTTCGCATACCAATTGGTATCGGCAGATACTCAGGTGCTGACGTTTGATGACGTTAGAAAGCACTTTGACTTCGAGAGGCTGTTCTCTATCGTAACGGAGGGGATAACGCTTGAGAAGAAGAATAAGGACGCAATTAAGATACCATTTGAAAGGTCACCGAAGATTGTCATCACAACGAACTACGCCATCAAGGGATCCGGCAACTCATTCGAGAGGAGGAAGTGGGAGCTGGAGTTCAAGAAGTTCTATTCAAAGGACTATACACCATTCGAAGAGTTTGGTCGTATGCTGTTCAGTGACTGGGACGAGGACGAGTGGTGTAAGTTTGACAACTACATGATAGGGTGTCTTCAGATGTACCTTGAGCATGGTCTGGTCAAGAGTGACTTTGTCAACTTGAAGGAGCGCAAGTTCCATGCGGAGACATGCAAAGAGTTTGCAGACTGGTGCAAGGACGAGCTTGGTACTAGGTTCAAGTACAACACGTATTTGAACGTAGCGGATCTGATGAACTCATTTACTACCGAGTACCCTGACTTTGGTGGTCGTGGAAAGTACGCTATCTCTACACGTCAGATGTCGAGGTGGCTGACGGCCTACACTCGATTTGTATTTGGCAACGATCCGTTGGAGAGCAGAAACGCAAGAGGTAAAACCATAATGATCAAGACCCCTGATGAAGAGGTCGAGTCGGATGGTGATATTGAATTTTAATTTATGAAACTTAGAGATTATCAAGAGGACATCGCTTCGCAAGGGGCGGCTGTCCTCGCCTCTCGTGGTATGTTGTATCTATCCATGGAGGTTCGTACAGGAAAGACATTGACGTCATTGTCAATATGTGATAGGGTCAAGGCAGACAACGTGTTGTTCTTGACAAAGAAGAAGGCCATGAGCTCGATCGCTGACGACTGCAATATGCTGTGCCCTTCGTTTGTTTTGTTCATCATGAACTACGAGAGCATCCACAAGCTTCCTGATGTGAAGTGGGACGTGATCGTATGTGATGAGGCTCATACCATGGGGGCTTTTCCAAAGCCAAGCAAGCGATCAAAGCAGGTTAAGGAGTTGGTTGCTAAGAACAGATCTAAGGTCATCTTCATGTCTGGGACACCAACGCCTGAGTCGTTCTCTCAGATGTACCACCAGGTGTTTGTTCACCCGAACAATCCTTTCGCTGAGTATAGAAACTTCTATCGATTTGCTGATAAGCATGTGAATGTTATGCAGCGATACCTGGGCCATGGCATGGTCAAAGACTACACCATGGGCAGGCCGTCGATCATTGACGCAATGAAGCCATACACCATCAGCTATACGCAGAAGGAGGCAGGGTTCATCGGAGAGATCGAGGAAGAGGTGATGTATGTAAGCATGAACGACTCAACGTATAACATGTGTAGGACGCTGAAGAAGGACCTAGTGCTGACAGGAAAGGACGAGGTAGTTGTTGCTGACACCGGTGCTAAGCTCATGCAGAAGCTTCATCAGTTGTTTAGCGGGACGATCATCTTCGAGTCTGGCAACTCTATGGTCACTGACACGAGCAAGGCCGAGGCTATTGCCAACAAGTTTGACGGAAAGAAGATCGGCATCTTCTACAAGTTCAAGGCAGAGTTTGAGGCCATCAAGAAAGTGTTCGGAAAGGAGAACGTGACGCAGGACATTGCAACGTTTGACAACACTGACTGTAAGGTCATAGCTTTACAAATAGTGAGTGGACGTGAAGGTATATCTTTACGAAATGCCGAGTACTTGGTCTTCTACAACATCGACTTCAGTGCCACAAGTTATTGGCAGGCAAGGGATAGGATGACGACTAAGGACAGGAAGTTTAACAAAGTTTACTGGGTCTTTGCTAAGGGAGGTATTGAGGAAAAAATCTACCAAACTGTGAATAAAAAGAAGGACTACACGCTCCAGCATTTCAAAAGAGATTTGCTAAATTTGTTCCCCCTATGACAGAACAGCAGATCCAAGCCAAGAGAATAAAAGAACTCGAGGCAGAGGGCTACTACGTCATCAAACTAATCAAGACTAACAAGAACGGGATCCCTGATCTGATTGCTCTGCATCCAGAGAAGGGGATTCTATTCTCTGAAATTAAGGCTGCTAAAGGGAGGCTCTCTGCCCTTCAGGAGTATCGAATCAAAGAACTGAGAGACAACGGATTCAACGTAGAAATATATAAACCATGAATATCTCACAAAAAATACTATCAGACATCATTGTGTACTCCAAGTACGCACGCTACAACAATTTAATCGGACGACGTGAGACCTGGGAGGAGATCGTCACACGCAACAAGAACATGCACATCCGCAAGTTCCCTCACATGAAGGATCAGATCGAGGACGCATATAAGTTGGTGTACGACAAGAAGATTCTTCCATCCATGCGTTCATTGCAGTTTGGTGGCACTGCCATCGAGGTGAACAACGCTCGTTTGTTTAACTGCTCCTACTTGCCCATTGACGACTATCGTGCGTTCTCTGAGGCATTCTTTTTACTGCTGTCTGGCTGTGGTGTTGGTTACTCTGTTCAGCGTCACCACGTTGAGCGTTTGCCACGCATCTCAAAGCCAACCAAGCAGCGCAAGTTCTTGATCAGCGATGACGTAATGGGTTGGGCTGACGCTGTAAAGGCATTGATGAAGGCCTACTTCGGTTTGTCTAGTGCTGAGCCTGTGTTTGACTATCGCTCTATCCGTGCACAAGGCGAACCATTGAAGACCAGCGGTGGCGTAGCCCCGGGTCCTGGGCCATTGCGTGTAGCGTTGGGCAAGATCAAGGGCATCCTTGAGAACAAGAAAGACGGCACGTCATTGACATCTCTTGAGTGCCACGACATTATGTGCCACATCGCTGACTCCGTGTTGGCTGGCGGTATCCGTCGCAGCGCAATGATTAGTCTGTTTGACAGCACCGACGACGAGATGCTGACCTGCAAGTTTGGCAATTGGTGGGAGCTAAACCCACAGCGTGGACGTGCAAACAACAGCGTTGTTTTGGAGCGAGACAGAATCAGCCACGAGTACTTCATGGATTTGTGGAAGAAGGTTGAGCTAAGCAACAGTGGAGAGCCAGGTTTCTACTTTACTCACAACAAAGACTGGGGTACAAACCCATGCTGCGAGATTGGGCTCAAGCCTTTCCAGTTTTGTAACCTCGTAGAGGTCAATGCAAGCGACGTAGAGGACCAACTCGACCTCAACCAACGTGTGGGGGCTGCAGCTGTAATTGGGACGCTCCAAGCGTCTTATACGGACTTTCATTACTTGCGCCCAGTATGGCAGCGTACAACGGAAGAAGATGCCTTGTTGGGCATTGGAATGACCGGCATCGCATCCAATGCTGTCAATGGTCTGAACTTGGAAGAGGCGGTTGACGTGGCTAAGGCTGTCAACAAGCAGGTGTCTAGCGATATCAATATCAATGACGCAGCTCGTATTACTTGCGTAAAGCCAAGCGGTACGTCATCAATCGTGCTTGGAACCTCAAGCGGTATTCATGCTTGGCATGACCAGTACTATATCCGTCGTGTCCGTGTTGGCAAGGAGGAGCCATTGTATAAGTACTTGTCTGAGTACGCCCCTGAAATTATTGAGGACGACTTCTTCAAGCCAACAGAGCAGGCTGTGATTTCAATTCCTCAGTGTGCTCCCGAGGGTTCGGTGTTGCGTAACGAAGAAACAGCGATTAGCTTCTTGGAGCGTATCAAGAAGTTCTCTATCGACTGGATCAAGCCAGGGCACAAGACAGGGGACAACACCCACAACATTTCTGCTACAGTCACTATTGATGATAGTGAGTGGGAAGAAGTGGGAGAGTGGCTGTGGAACAACAAGGATTATTACAACGGCCTTTCGTTTTTGCCGAAGGACCTTGGCACCTACGTTCAGACGCCATTTGAGTCAACCACCAAAGAGGTGTACGACCAGATGATGACTACGCTTCACGACATTGACTTGCGTGACGTAAGGGAGGGCCAGGACAACACCAACCTTATGGGCGAAGCAGCGTGCGCTGGTGGCGCCTGTGAGGTGCAGTAATGTGTATAACATGTTAATCGTAACATAGCGATCTATGCTATATTTGTTCAGTTGTTTGACGATTAGGTTCAAATGGTTTGATAATGTGGTAGTGACGGGGTCTGCGGAAGCAGGCCCCTTTCGCTAAACGGTTATGAAAGATAAAATACACTATATCAATGAGTTAATGGATAGCCTACATGGTCTGTCTATTGATCTATACGAGGCTATGGCCGACGGAGAAGATAAAGAAGTCGTGTCCATATGCGAAAAAATGCTGGAGATAATCAGACAGATACGCTCTGATCACAACAGCGAACTCACAATTTAACAAACCAATTATGTCAAATTACAAAAAAGAAGCACTTGAGATGTTTGAGAGTGGCTTCGGAACAAAAGCCGAGATTGCTAGGGCAATCAAGGAGAAGCATGGCTTGGATGGCAGCGTAGAGAATCTACGCAAGGCAATCTCAAAGTACATCAACAAACAAAAGCACAAAGGCCTTGAGGAGGAATGCAAAGAGGTTGGTCTTCCAATGGAGAATGTATCGCACTACTGGTACAAAGGGAAGCACTACTCGATCAATGTCAAGGGGTCTAATGTAACGTCATGGGAGGACATCAAAGAAGATGTCATCTCAGACATGAAATCACACGCCTACAAATATGAAAGAATACAATACCCCAAGCAAACCAACGGTCACCTGCTTGTCGTTGATCCGGCGGATGTACACATCGGGAAACTGGCCAGCGCTTTTGAGACTGGCGAAGATTACGATTCACAAACAGCTGTGGCTCGTGTCATCGAAGGTGTCCACGGCATCCTGGAGAAAGCGTCAGGATTCAAAATAGACCAGATCTTGTTCGTTGCAGGAAACGATATCCTGCACATTGACACTCCGCGCAGGACCACTACAAGTGGTACGCCACAGGATACAGATGGTATGTGGTACGATAACTTCTTGATTGCCAAGAAGCTATACGTGCACGTGCTTGAGTTGCTCATGGAGACAGCGCCTGTGCACTTCTGTTTCAACCCATCAAACCATGACTATACCAATGGTTTCTTCTTGGCTGATGTGATTCAGAGTTGGTTCCACAACTGCGAGAACATTACATTTGATTGTGGCATCGCACATCGCAAGTACTACAGGTACCATAACAACTTAATCGGAACCACACATGGTGATGGAGCAAAGGCTCAAGATCTTCCATTGCTGATGGCCCAGGAGGCTTCGGTTGATTGGTCTGATACCAAGCACCGGTACGTGTACACGCACCACGTGCACCACAAGACGTCTAAGGACTTTATTGGAGTTACTGTCGAAAGCCTGCGCTCTCCATCAGGCACGGACAGCTGGCATCACAGAAATGGCTACGCACACAATCCGAAGGCCATCGAGGGATTCATACACTCTAAAAACCACGGGCAGGTCGCAAGGCTTACCCACATATTCTAACGAAGAGGGCCCCGAAGGGCCCTTTTTTATTTAGCTTCGATTATCTCTCCTTGTATAAATCCGCTTGGTGTTGCTCCTGGCTCTCTCACTTTCTTCCCCCTTTTCTGAGCTTTTTTTGTCGCTTTATTTGCTATAGTGCCAATTTCTGATGGAGCAAATCCAAGAGCATACATAAAGTCTGCAATGGCAACATACATCATTTTTTCTCTTGTTTCTTCGTCGACTTGCTTTTCAACGTCGTTACCAAAAAAATCTTTAGCCATGAACTTCCCTGTGGCTGCCATTTGGATTTTGTCATAAGCTGCCAGTAATTTCTCTGCTGCAATAGCATTCATGCCCAAGTCCTTGAATACACCAGCTTTTTCGAAGTTTCTTGGCAACTCAAACGTGTCTTTGTCTATGCCTATTTTTTCAAGAGCCATATTAAAGGCTATCCTTACTGGCTCGTTAGTTACGGGAATGGGAGATAGTATGTCAGAAACAATGTTCTTTGCGTAGTACTGCATAGATCCTTTCATTCGTTTCTTCTTCTGTTCCTCGCTCTCCTCTTCTCCCCACAAGTAATCTGTAAGGTTTGATAACATACTTGAAAAAAACATAGACATTCCACTATAAACAGCAAGTTCTATAGCCATACCTGTCAATGATTTTCCAGCGTTGATTTTTTCTTGTGTGGATGCATCCTTGTTCCCAATGATTGACAAGTCTGCATACATGCGAGACTTTTGGTTCATTACAAACGTCATGAATGGGAAGAAGGTTTTTCTCAAGAACATTTTCAATGGCTCCTTTGACGCAAAGAATTCTCCAGCAAGATCAGAATCAGAATAGTTTTGCTGTCTGTCTAGCATTGCCTGAGCATAGTCCGCAGCCTCTTTGTTTAGTTTGTGGCTGCTCCAATCCACGTTGCTAGTATCGTAACCCATCTTGTCAAGCTGTTGCTTGTAGTAGGATATCCAAGACGTACGAGCAATCCAAACGTCAGGTTTAACAAGGAATGTATTAAGCCACATCTCGCTAGCCTTATTAAGCAACCTAAGCGCAGCATCGCCTTTTGTTTGACTTGCCTTTTCAAGAATCTTATTGATGCTTTGAATGTCGGCATTTGATGCGATACCACGAAGGGCGATAGCATAACCAGAGTCGTTGATGAATTGGTTAGCCTGTATGGCGTCAACAACAGATAGGCGTCCACCTGAGTTGATCATGGTGTTAAACGCAACACCAATGGTCTGCTTTGGAGCCTGGAGGATACCACCAAGAGCACGTCCCGCACCTAGACCAGCGATAGTGTTCATAGCTTTGAATACTCCACTGAGCTGATCCTGGCTGACATAGTCTTTGCGCTTTGAACGAATGACGAACTTCTTCATTCTATCAACCATAAGGTCACGATCTTCTTTGGTTGGGACAATTTTTTCAAATCCCTCTGAGTTAAAGAATGACTTCATCTGTCGTGTGGCCTCTGCGGTATTGATGTCCATCAATGCGTCGTACATTGAGTTTGACATATTTACGTCAAAGTCGAAGCTTACGATACGTGATGGGCGCTTACCAAGTGTTTGAATACGCTTGTTTTCCATCAACACACCTGCTTCTTTGGTGTCAAAGTAGTCGTTTGAATTAGCAAACATGCTTTCTCCCCACTGTGCCTCAGCCACATCTTTTCCTGATACACGCTTGAATCTATCAGGAGTGTAGTTGATGTCACTTCCAAGAACAACGTTGTATACGTTTCTTGACAAGTCCTGTAGCTCATCGTACTTGCTAGACCACTCATCAACCCAGAACTTAACAGCATCTTTGTTAAAGTCTTTCACTTTGGCCTCTACCTGGTCGATTGAGTTAGATCCTTTAAGTATATTGTTGTATACTTTTTCTAACTCTACCGCCTGAGACTGCTCTTTCTCTGTGCCTGTCTTCATGTACGCAAGCGTCTCCTCTACCAGGGCTTTTCGTCTCTCGAACTCGTTCTGTTGTTTTGTTGAGTTTTCGTTTACGCTTCTTGAAACAAAAGCCAATACCCCACGCTCCATAACATTCTCAAGATCTCTAAACCCTTTTACCTCGCCAAACTTTGCAGCGTACTTGTTGAGTGTGTTGTTTAGTTGGACCTGTGTGGTTGTCTTTCCTACCTTGAATGCATTAGCTCCAGATGCACGCATAAATGCAAGTGCCCTGTTTACACCGCCAAACATCCTTTGAACCATCAGGTCAAGCTGTTCGATTTGCTCGGCCCATGCACGTCCAACGTTCTTTGAATAGAACAGGCGCAATGGCTTTCCACGGTACCCTTCTTTAGCTAAGTTATTTGCGTTTACTTGCCCAACATAGTCAGCAATAGTTGCTGCCATTCCATCTGTAACCTTATTTACTATAAAGTTGTCGATGGCCTCTACAGCTGCATATGCTTCTTTAAGTGGCATCATGTCAATGTCAACCTCAAGGAACCTTCTAGCAAGCTTTTTCTGTGATTCAGTGAGCTCTATCTCTTCTCCTGTGAATGGATCAACACCACGCTGTATCATTGACAGTGCAATGGTTCTGTAGTATCCAAATGCTTTCTTGACGTAGTCACGAATCATCTTCTCCTTCTCTGCTGGAGGAAGGGTTTTTGGATCTTCTGAGTTGATGGCATCGATGATCTTTTTGATCTCATCGATATTCATGTCCTCGGTAAGGACACCGGCCATTACAAGGTCCTCGTTGCGTGCCAGTATCTCATCGACCTTTTGCTTTTCTTGACGCTTGATTTCTTCGTTGGCGTAATCCTGTACTTTGTCATACTCAACAGCGCTCTTGAACGAAACCTTTGCGCCTTCCTCTGTCACACGACCAGTGGTTGGTTTCATGGCGTTATAAAGGGCGGAGGCGTACTCTAGATATTCTTCGATGTTGCTAACACGTCGTGGCTCTATTTGGGCAAACTGCTTGGCCACTGCCTTTGTTCCTGCAGCTACCTTATCTGACTTAGAAAGGTTCTTGATGCTTTTTTGTAGCGTGTTTGACTGTGACAACTTCTCTCCATACTCGGCATTTTTAAACACCTTCTCCATGTAGTCAACAAAGTTGTTGACAGCATCAGGCCTAGTGAGATTTACCTTGCTGGCCTTGTTGATGATTGTCTGTACTTGCTTGGCTGACAATACACCGGACTTTTCCATAGCCTTTATTTCTTCGGCTATGCGAGCTCTGATACCGTTGATAAATGCCACAGCATCTTTAGCTGCTTTTGCTTCGGCCTTGATTTTTTCTTTCAATGCCATCATTTCGTCGACAGTAACTTTCTTGGCATCTTTAATAGTGCCAAGCAGTCTCTCTGCCTTTGGGGCAGACTTTACTCGCTGCCCAAGTTCCTTCTTAAGGTCACGGATCATCTGCTCACGCTGAGAGTCATTGGCTCTTTCGTATACGGCACTATTCTGAACGTAGTTAATCACGTCTTCTGCTATACGGGCTTTTGTGGCTCCACGCTTTGTTGCTTTTTCAATGATACCATCAACCTCGTTGCGCATGCGATCATAGCCAGGGAGGTCCTTGTAGTTGATCTTCTGAGCACGAGCGGTTATTTTGGCCTCTGTAGCAACACGGCCAAGCCCCATTCCACGTTGAGCTAATCCCAACTGAGCATTAGATGCTGGAGACCCGTCAATTCTACGAATAGCCTCAACGGCCTTTGGCCTGTACCCAAATATCTTTAGCACAGGAGGTTTGCCACTTTTAGTTACAATAGCATATGGATAGCTAGGGTGTTCCTTGTCTTCCTTGAATGTAACATCCTCGTCTACTTCGATCATCGCATACGCATGGCTACTGGGAAGACCAAGAAGCAATCGTTCTGTCATGATCGTTCCAAGCTGCTCACGTATCCCTTGTTTTGTGAATCGAATATTCTTCTTAGCACCAATGGCTTTTTGTATTTCCTTGATGTTTTTCTTTGGGGACTCAAGTTTGCCAAGTTCATCTACTAAATCGCTAAAGAATGTACCACGTTTCTCAAAGGTAGAGTCGGATACATTCATGAACTTATTTTCGATGTCTGCCTTAATTGATGAAGCAGATGATGTTCCAGCGAAGTCAATGTTGTACTTCTTCCCTGCTGCTTTTAAAGCGGCTCTGAAGTCAGATGTAGAAATCAAACCACTAAACACAAGCTCTTCAAGAATCTGCATTGCTGCTTTAACGCCTTGTACAGAGCTAATCATTTTGTCCTGAGAGCCCCTTACAAGAACAAGTCTGGCTTTTTTATCGGAAGACTTTGCTCTAGATTCGTTTATTAGCTTCACTAGGCCACTAGCCGATGACTTTGCCCCAGAGGCCCATACGTTTCCAAACTTTAAAACATAGTATACGCCGCCATTGCCATCTATTATCTTTTTGCCTTTGTAGCTGAGATTGCCTACAAAAAGATTGTCTGGCTGGTGAACTGCGACTGGCTCTCCAGCCGCCTCGTCTATCGATGCGTTTTGAACGACAAGACCATCGTCTACGAGCTTTTGGAACTCTGCTTCGTCCTCGAAATAATATATATCAAAGTCACCAATCTTTTGGCTTCTATTTTTGAAAACAGTATCTGTATTTTCTATTTCTGTTGTGTCTTTTGTTTCAAAGAACTCCTCAATAGTCTCTCCTTTGGCGACCTTCTGAGAGATCGTGCTCATGAAGTCGATGATGTTCTCTGCAGTAGCATCTTTCAAGAACACCTCCTTGCCAGTAAGCTGCATAGCGAAGTCATTGATGATGTCTTTGATCTTCTGTAGCAGTGACTTTTGCTGTGGTGTCAGGTTCTGAATATCGAAACCACCCTCTACCAGCATGCCACCAAACTCGGCCATGTACTCACGGAACACGACTTCATTACCTTCCTTGGCATATTGTTCTGAGAACTTTTGAAGCTCTGTAGCTATATCATTATATCCAGCCAATCGAAGCTGACGATCAATGCTGTTACGGAACTCGGCAAACTTTTCAGGGTTTTTACCGAACGCATCGTTTAGCATAACCTCCCAGGCCTCGTGTCCTGCCGTGCGGGTGTTAGCAGCGGCCTTGTCAACGACAATGGCAACTGGTCTCTCTCCTGCGAACAGAGCCTGCCCACGAACGTCTTTAAAGTCGTTGGCTACCTCTTGGGCCTTCTCCATGCCTACACGTGGCGTGAGAGCCTCTACAATGCGTGCACGGGTGTCTTCTAGGTTGTCTCCAACAATAAACTCAACCTCAGGGAAAGCCACTTGAAGTGACTGGGCTGTGTTCTGGATGGTCTGCCCAACTGTAGCTTGATCTACTGGTGCTGCAGCCTGGTATACTTGCTTTGCCTGCTCAACATAAGAATCACGATAGGCCATAGCCTCGTCGTAGTCATCAAATGTTTTCTCTTCGATGTTTAGCTTGTTTTCTGGATCATATACCATAGCAACTACATCAGGCGTGCCCTGGGATTTTGTCCAATCTCTTGGAGCAGCCTCCTCAGAAAACGGCAGCCTAGACACAATCTTGAATCCGTTTCTCTTATATATAGGAGTAAGGTAGTTGTCGAAGTTATCGAGCTTTATTCCTCCTGCCTCAACAGCCTTTTTCAAGATGTCATCAGCAACGCCTTTGCGTGTTGTTTCAGGAGTCTTGAATACGCCCTTGATGTCCCCTTCTTTTGATACCACTCCATATCCACCATCAACAGAAACAATGGTTCCGTCCTTTGCGGCTTCAAGATCAACTGCATCCACTGTCCAATATTGGGCCGGATCAGATCTCTTGGTACGTTCTAACTCTTGGACGTATGTCTCTGGAGTTACTTCTTCTTGGACACCTTCTTCGGTAACGACTTCAGGTTTTGCTTCGGGTGCTCCTTGCGCCACTTCTTCGCCAACTCTGGCTTCTGGCTGAACAGGAACTTCACTTGTTGCTTGCTTTTGAACGGCATTTTGTATTATCTCCTTTCGTTGGTTATCAAATGTTTCAGCCTGTCTTTTTAACTCAGACAGGACTAGTTTTTTCTGATCGTCAGTCATTTCAGGATTATTCCGAACCTGCTCGGCTTTGTCCTGTAATGTTTTTATTTCACGAGAAGCACTAAGAACATTAGCGGCCTCTTCGTCAGTCATGAAGTCAAAGTTCTTTTCGATCTCTGACAACACGGCTCTTTTTTCTTCTTCAAGCTTTGTTGCTACATCTCCAAGTACAGACTTTGTTGTTTCGTCTGTTGTTGATATTTGAGCGTTGTTTACTTCTCTTAGTTTGGTGTCTATACTTGATAAAGCATCTTTTTGCTGAGGAGTTGCTACCTCTTTAGCAATAAGAGACTTTGTGTTTGAGCTCATTCTTCCAGCTGCAATTTCTGGTATAGATGTTACTGGCTCTGCCACCATCTCATACAGAACGTCACGCATGTTTACCTCGCCATCGGCAATGAGCTGAGCGGATAATTCACCAAGTCCTCCAAGTCCAGATTGAAGTCCTGTCTCTTTTAACGCTGCGTTCATCACTTGCTTTGCGGTTGCTCCAGCAACTGGCTTGAAGAACTTGCCAGCGATACCACCACTAATGGCATCAAAAACAGCAACAGGTATACCACGCTTTAATGCATACTCACGTGCCATTGACATTTTTTCTGGGCTATTGAACGCATCTGACAACTCTCGTGCGCTAGTGACGTTTACGCCTGCTTCTTGCAATGAGCTCATCAATGATGACGAATACTCCAATGCAAGCGAACTACCACCTCCAAATCCAGATATCAAACCAGCGATCATCCCTCCTGGTCCAGCTACCGATCCAGCAACTCCACCTGCTGCAGCTCCAGCAGCACCTGTTGGTGCAGCGGTAGCCATGGATACAAGTGACTGATAAACAACACCAGGGAGATGCTTGAAGAAGCCAATTGTTCCGCCTTCATCTTCAACTGTGTTCTCTTGTATCTCCTTCATCAACGAAGCGATCTCAAAGAAGTCGCTAGAAGTCGGAGCGGTTGGAAGTGTCTCCAGATACGCTATTTTATTGGCAAGCTTCCCAGATGCAATACCGGCTCTTGTTAGCTTCTCAAGGTCACTAACGTTCTTAGCTTCTTCAGCGGCTATTCTAGCTTTTTCTGCCTCTATCTCTTCAGCTATCTTTTTTCTTTCTGACTCTATATCTGTCTGTATAGATTTAAGGACTTCAGGAGAATTAGAAGCCTGCGTTAATGCCGTAATTTTTTCAGCTTCTGTCAGATCCTCAAAGTTGTAAGGAAGCAAGGACTGAACAACCTCAAGTGGTTTTTGGGGAACGGTTGGCTGAGCTTGTACTGGCAACTCCTCGCCAAACAAACCCTTCTTTGTCTCTTGTACAAATGGAGTAGCTGGCTTCTGCTCAGGAAGACCATACTCAAGCCCTTGTGGGCGTTGAGCTTTCTGTTCTTGGTACTGCTGGAAGATTGGACTCTGCTCTGTCTCACTAGGCATTACTTCGCCAAAGGAGACCAAAGGCTGATCCTGTGGCGTTAGAGTAATATCCAATAAACCACCTTCTGCCGAAGGCATTGAAGGCAATGCCTCTTCTTTTTTTTTTAATTGATCAGAGAAGAACTGATTGTTGAAATCAGATAACGGCTTTGTATAAAGGCCTTCCTGCTTCAACGCAAAGTGAAGCTGATTGATAGCTTCTGGAGTTGAGAATTGTGTCTTGAAATCATCAAGACTCTTTGTGTAAAGACCTTGTTTATTAAGGGCGTTGTAGAGTTCGTCTATTCTTGGCATTGCTAGAAGTCCTTGAGACTTCTGCAAATATACGCAATATTAGTCGCCGAATCCAATGTTATCTAAAAGACCAGGCGTTCTGCCCATGGCCGCAGGTCCTGTAGATTCAAAACCAAAACCAGTGTTACCAAGACTCATTCCTCCAGTTGATGTTGGGAATGCCCCTGTTTGTGGCAAGGCTAAAGGCTTTGTGCCCAACATGCCCTGGATGAGGTCCATTGATATCTTAAACTCGTCGTCAGTGGCCAATATGTTTGCGGCTTGGTTGTAAAGAGATCTTAGCTGTTCCCTTGTATATGTCATTGGGGCAGTTGCAGTTCCAGAAGCGCCGCCAGTAGTTGTTGACTGTGAGAATATTACATTATACGTCCCATCATCATTTTGTGATACAGATGTCAATGTGCCCATATTTGGGATACTAGCGCCTTTAACATACTGGAACGCTCCTTTTGGATCCGTAGGATTTGCCAAGAAGTCATTAATATTCCTGACCCTCTGGTTAACCAACTCTTGTTTGGTTTGTCCAGACAAGTACCCTTGTGCTTTCTTTTCGTTAAGAGCTTGTCTTTGCAAGTTCAAGCTTTCTCTTTGCAAAGCAAGGCTTGCTTTCTGAGCTGCGGTCAAAGGAGCCTCCTCCTTGTAGTCCACCTGAGCCATGATAGCATCCTTAACGATTTGTCTGGCGTCAGCCATGAGTTCGTCAGTGATCTGAGGCGTGAACACTCCCTGTGCGTTTGGCTTAACGACCACGGCCTTTCTCTTCTCCTCAGGACTCAATGAAGCGTAGGTCTCAGGACTAACAGCTCTATACCCCTTGGTATTGTCAAGAAGCACAGACGCAACGGCCTTGCTGTTTGCAAGGATAGCGTCAGTGGTAGTATTCAAGATCTCGTCCTTCTTATTTAGATCGATTCCAGATAAGACATACTTTCCGGTAAGTGGGTCCTTCCCACCGTACTGTCCGTATACTTTCACGTAGTCGTTTACGGCTGCGGCAAGGTTTAGCTTTGTGATCTTTTGGTTCAAGGCGTTGTTGACTGTCTTAACATCCATCAAGCCATCTGTCATGACTTGACCCGTCTTTGGATCAACCTTAGCGATGTATACATTACCGTCAACAGGGTTTACGTAGATCTGCTTATTGGTAAGATCTGTAAGAGACAAGTAGTTCTCACGGGCAAACTCCTCCAATGAAGACGCCTCTCCTTTGTCAAGGCGATCCAAGAAGTCCGCGTAGTCTTTGTTAAATGTCTCTGCGTTATTCGCAAATGTCTGCCATCCCTCTTGGGCACGAAGGATATTCAGCTTGTACTGAGCTGGAGTAATTAGGCCTTGCTTCAGAAGTTTATTCTGAGAAGCCATGTACTCTTTAGTTGTGTTGATGCCTTTAAGGGTAAACTCATTGAATGTCTGAGATTTACCCATCTCGGTATTGTTGACCTCAGCAGCGGCGTCCATCTCGAGCTTGTCGAGATCAGCCTTCTGCTGCTCACGATCATTGTACACCTCCTGCAACCCAGCTGACAAGCCACGAGTAATGGCTCCCCAGTCTGTTCGCTGGACCTGTGGTGCTACGTATTTTGCAAATGTTGCCATTTAGAATGTAGTATATTGTTCAAATGGTGAAGTGAACGGCGAGAAGTAATTACGTGCGTTTATATTTGACCCCCCCATTGATGGAGGCATTTGAGACAAAAGCTCAACGTTTGTTGGTAAAGTTCTCAATGGTGGAGCATTGTAATTTGCCTGCAATCCATATATATTTGGTTGCCTCAACATTGGTGCATTAGGATTAGGATTTGCCTGCAATCCATATATATTTGGCGGTGTTGCTGCCTTTGCTGTAGGCGGAGCGTAGTTTGGAGCTACGGATGATTGAAGCCCTGTTTTTTGATCTGTAATAGTGCGTGTTCCTTCTGGGGCAATGCCTAATTCGCCTTCGACTTGAGGATATAATGCACTCAATCCATAAATGTCAATGCCAGCCTGTGCAACTGTTTGAGCAGCGCTACTTAATGCAGCACGCTTATCTGACTCGGCTTGAGCAGCAGCTTGCTGTGCTCCACCAAGTTCCATGCCTTCAATGTTAGCCTGAAGTGCAAGGTTTGCGTCCGAGATAGCCTGTTGGTTACGTGCACGCTCAAGGTTACGAGCATATTCCATTTCGTTAACTTGAGCCATACGAGCCAAATCTTCTTCGGCTCCCATTGCGGCAAGGCCTGGTGTTCCGCCAAGAACAGCTGCACCGCCGGCCTCCTGTAGTGCCTGAATCTGCATCGCTTCACGCTGTGCTTGCTTTTGAGCAGCCTGCTCAAATCCCATCATTGGGACTTGAAGACCAGCCATGGTGTCCTCATATCGCATCGCCTTCAAGCGAGCAGCAGCAGCATCCGCAGCGGCCTCTGCTTCTTTGCGTTTTTTTGATGCACCAATTGCTTGACCTACGCTTAGGCCAGAGCCGATAAGTGTGGTAGCTATTGGAATTACTAATGGTAGCGCCATATTGCAAAGATACTATATATTACGGGTAACTCTTGAACACTTCAGAAGAAACAGAGAAGAGCTCGATATCTTCGGTATAGTTGTTTACCATACGAACCTGCATGTAGTATCCACGAGCGCCAAATGACTCGGCTTGGCTGTTCTTAATGTACAAGATAAAATCTCCAGGTGATGGTGTATTTACCACAGATACCAACGTCAATGATGTTGGAGTCTTTGTGTCTACATACCCAACGAATACTGCTTGATCCGTTGCCGTGTCCTTGTAGTATATAGAATCGTATGTATTCGTTGACAGATATTCAGTGCGTGCACTTATAGATTGTGTAAGTGTAAAACTAAAGTTCAACGTGGTTCCGACTATAGATTGCAATGCTCCAATTCCCTGTGCAGAAAGCAAGTCCAAGTTCGTTTGGTTTTCCTCTCTACGGATATACGTGAAGTAGTCGCCTTCCTTTAGCTGGAAGTAATTGTCTTCCATGTAACCGGTTGACATATCTGTAGTAATGAATGTCTCCCAAGGATAGTTGGTCTCTTGCTCCAATGTCTTGAACATCTTGGCGCTCAAGGGGTCTTGGTTAAACACCATTGTAAGCTCAGACGGAGTGAACGATCCATAAAACGTGTTCTTTGTTGCCGCTTGGTCATTATGGATGTAAAGATTGCCGTTCTTAAACGTATAGAAGCGGCTGGACATACCAATCATCCAATCAGGGTGATAGGAGTGAAACGACGTCCAGCCGTCTGCTTGTGGGGAGTATGTTAGTGTATATAAAGACATTATTTACAAATTTACGGACAAGCATACTGATTCAAAGTCCAAGCCGTTCCGCTCCATTCAGTAGAATAGTAGGGCTCATCTTGGCGCTTGTACCATCCATATGGGGCTAGTGTTGTTCCGGCTGCATCCGTGTACAAGGATCCACTTACTCCCCACGTTCCGCTGTAGTAATGGGTAGTGTAAGATGAAGCGGTACACGCCTGTGGTCCGTCAGCTTCATACGCCAAGTTCACAGACGGGAATGAAACAGTAGAGCAGTTCTCTAGTCCATTAACAGTTCCATCAGATCCAACTTGAATCGTTTGGTTGTTGTTCATGATGTACCACAAGTCATTGCCGTTAAACGCAGATACTCTGTTTGAAGCCTCCCATACTTGGTCCCCTACAATCGGGAATGTATAGTATCCATCATGGTACAACACATCAAACGTAGGAGTCAAACCACAAGCGTTGCTCGATGTTGTTTGTCCATTAGTGGTGTCAATTCCTATTGGTGTCAAGCTTATCTCATCTCCACCAATCTGAATCCTAAACGTAGCATCAGAACTTGTTCCAAAGCAGTTGGTCGCATTGACCGTGACGTCCCATGTGCCAGCAGATTCTGGTGTTCCTGAAATAACCCCATTGGATGCGTCCAAGAATAATCCTCCTGGCAAAGCGTATTGATCACAAGGCCCAAGCATTGAATATGTAGCTCCATATCCAGATAACTGAACTATGCTTGTTTCTTCAAAGCATCCATACTTCGTCTCTCCGATACCAACCGATACATTATTGATTAGCCCAGTCAAGCAATCAACTCCGCTAAATACACCTCCGCTAGATCCACCAACAAGGGCAAAGTTTGCACAAGTAGTAACCAAGTCCCAAGATGTTGGATTGTTTGTGGCAGATAACTCAATATACACATTAGATCCTGCATCGTAAAACATGTCTCCTTGGTTCACATCAGGAGCGCTTGTTTCGTTGCATATACATGACCCAAATGCCACGACAAAGCCATTCGTATCAATCAATGCATAATCATCTCCAGTTGGACCAACCAAGTGATAAGCGTCACCACCATTGAATGGTGTTGATCCGGTAGAGTCAGTGTATAATCTTGCGCCAAGCTCAACAGCCCCGCTCTCGCTATCTACATAATAAGTACCATAAGAACTCTGAGAGCAAACATTTGAAGAATCCCCGTTAGTAGGGTCAATCTCAATTGGCTGCAATACTGGACACTCAACTGTGAAGCTATATGCTATAGCGCCTCCTCCAATATTGTCATTTGTTACAATCACAGAAACTACTGTAGGAGATGTGTTGCGCTTAATAAAAGTCAATGTTCCACTTCCACTAACAGAACCCGAGTCAGCAACTAGTGAGCCATTGTAGTTCAGCTGTATCCTGACGTTACCAGTTGTTACGCTATAAGGCACATCAACGACACCGGTATCACTTCCAACCTCTACCTCGTAGATGTTTTGATTTTCTGATCCTGTGTAAGATATCGTGTCACCACATCCAGACCCGTTGCGATAATCCCAGATCATATACAAGTACTGATCATCGCTTGGATTCAAATATGAGAATGTTGCGTCATAGTTACCAGACACCAATGATGGCGTGATTTCTGTAGATGCTGCAATCAGATCTTGATAATCTGGAATGGTATACTCGGTATCAGATACCAAGTAGTACAATTTATTACCTAGAGCAGGATTGAATGGTTTTGCAATCCCTCCGTTTACTCCAACCGTTTCATCATACGCACGCATCGTAACAGTTTCACCTGGTATCGGTAGTTGAGTGTCGCCAGAGTATCCAGTATATGTATCAAACAATGACACTGGATTGTTCTGAAGAACCGTGTCAACAAACTCAACGCCTAGGCCACCTGTGCTTGGCATGTTGTACAATTGAGTAGCTACCTTAGTGAAGTCCTGAGGATTGTTAACTACAACCACAACACGCTTCTTTTTAGTAGATGGGCCTTGTTGAAGAGTAAATGATTCAGTGCCTGAACATCCCTCAATAGAAACCACTACAGACCTAACTGCTCCGCTATTGTTCTGAGCAAGAGTTCCATATATATCTTGGTTACCGCTTCCACTAAGTGTTACATTGGTAAGCCAAGCAGCAGAGTAAGTGATCGTCCATGCGCTATTGCTTCGGATAGTAAACAGATACTCAGAAGATCCTGTCTCTCCAACAAACAACTTATTGCGAGAAATGTCAAAATCACAAGCCACAGCATTGGTCTCGGTAGATGTCAACACGTAGTGGCCGTGGTATGGGTCATAAGCTCCAATCTTTTGGGTAGAGCCATCGGCAATGAATAAGTCACGGAACCAATCACGCATACCTTGAGAAGAGATCTCAAACATGCCGTCTTGGCCAAGTCTCAATGCAGCACCTCTGCGCTCGTCAGTGAAGAACAAGTTATTGCCCCACTGAGCAAAGCTCTCAGGGTTGTTAGAGATGCCATACTCGCCGCTGTATGCAATCTGAGTTCCAAGCACCTGTGGTATTGAAGCCACAGTCCCCCCTCCTACAGCATCGCTCAGCAAGTTTTTCTCATACAAAACCTTAGATACCTTGTTCTCTTGGAAGACAATAACATCTGTGTCACGTGAGTAAAGCTTCTGTACGCTACCGAAGTCTTGGTCTAGATACTTGAAGTTTGCGTTAGACAAGTTAAACTCGTTAAGCTTGTTTAGCCCAGAAGTAACTTGATATACGCCACTATACGTAAGGCCATTCTTGACACGCTCTTGTTGGTAGTTCTCAGATGTAGATGCAGCACGAATGCTGTACTTCATCGTGTAAGCATTAAAGTCGTCACGAATACGATAGCTCTCACACCCATTACCAAACGTAAAGCAGTTAAAGTCGTTGATCTTAACAATAGCTGGCTTTTGGGTAGTGCTTGGAGATATACGGCTTTGGTTCTGCTCATTTGCCTCATGCAAGCCATCTACAATATCATACGTGTCAGATAACTCGTGGTAAATATCAGCATCAGATTCAGATGGGACTGTCTCTATAATTATTGGCTCAGTGAGCTGAGATATTTCTACGTTTACAGTAATTATGTTTCTTTCACACCCACTACTTTTAGATGAATCAGCATAACCCTGTATAAACATAAACAAGTCGCTATTCGCAACATCTGATTCGTTTGTTTGACGTGCAACTTGATTTATTAATTGGCCACCAACATTTACGTTATAAAAATCTCTTCCTCGTCTAAACGTAATGCTCCTAGCCCCTTTATTGGAATTTGGGGCATCTCCAACCTCTGGCCCAGAAATCATAACAAATTTCTTGTATATACCATCTTGTATAAACCATTCCTCCATATTCTCATAATACTTGGAAGATGTAAAGGTTTGAAGTGGTTGATCTTGTACGTTTCTTGTCTCGGATATTTTAAAAGTTATTTGAGCACCTGGATATATTGGATTGGTCGCTGGTATAATAGCAAATCCACCAAGCCTCTTGTCTCTATCAAATGCGAATGGTAAGCCAAAGTAGTTTCTAGCATTATTTGTATATGCCCTACAATTAAGAATCCAAGAATCACCTACAGATAATCCTCCTGTACTGGTAAACATTACCTTTCCAACTACAGTAGTGCTATTTTGTTCGTATAATATATCAATATCTGTATTTGGAACAATAGTTTGATCTGTTTGTAATATAGGAGTTGTTTGCTCAAATCCGTAATAATTAAACTTAACAACACCTCCGTTTACAGATGTTATCTTGAATGTATATCTTTGATCATTATTACTTCTATACTTATTTGAATCAGACGCTACAAACAGATTAGAAGCGTTTGGATTTGTACCGTAGTATATTGGATTTTCCATGACTCCTCCACCCTGTGGTTGTTTTACGGTTATATCTATATATGGGTGAATTGAATCGGAATTACACAGGCCTTTTCCTAGAGTTGAGTTTGCTCCAAGTCCTTTGTATTTGGTCTTTTGAATTGCTGTTTGAGATATCGAAACGTCATCATCAATGGATACCTTAATGTAAACACCAGGGATAGCAGGCTCCTCCTTTGAGATGTCGCCTGTGCTATAGTACTTTAGGTCAATAACCTTATACTCTGATCCGGTAGCATTGACACCATTTGCATCTGTTTTAAAAGTGATGTACTTGTTGATCTGAACCTTGTCTACGTCAGATTGGTTGATCTTGAAGTACTTGTACTCGCCATCGTCTACGAAGAATGTCGGGAAGATGTTGTAGTAGTCACCCTTAGCTTGCTTCAATACCAAGCGGTATTTAGTGGCAAAGCAAGGGGCCTCGTTGTAGATGTTTACAAATAGCTCGTTCTTTTTGTCAGATGCATCAGCTCCAACGAAGACAGTGTTCTCAGGCGATGTCTGTACCGTGGTCATGCGACCATAGTCGTCCAAGTACACTACGCCAATCTCATAGTCTCTGTTTGACTTAAAGCTTGGTGTGGGGTCTCCCTCTGAAAAGCCAAGATCGTCATAGGTTGACGACTTCAAAGTAACGGTATAGCTAGCGTCAATATCAACTCCATCACAGTCCGCAATGTCATAGAACTGTACGTAGTTGCCATACGCCAATCGGTTTCCGATTAGCTCTTGAGCCTTTGCCTTCAATGGCACGTTATCGAACAAGCGTGTAACTTGGTCTGACGTCAAAGGGGCGTATAGCTTGCTGTTTGAGAATAAGAAGGTTGCAGTAGAGTTGTCGTCGTACTTCATCTCCTCTTTGTCCAGTGTCTCAATAATGTTTACGTTAGTATTGGCGGTGTCACGGAAGACCAATTGAATGGCCTCTACATTCTCTCCACCTGTCTCAAACGTAATGTTGTATGCATTGTTGGCATTCTTCATTGCCTCGTTTACGCCACTAGTAGCGTTTACAGCAAAGAAACCAGGTTCAAAAGCCACACGAGAGAAAGGAGACAATGCGCTGTATTCTCCGTCCTGATACTTAAAACGATAGGAGAAGTACAAGAACTTGCCCTCCATGTTGTTGCTGTTGCGATCTGGGTCGTTGGCAGCTGCAACAGTGGGTGCATTCAATGGTGGCTTTACAATGACGTTGATGTCTTCCTCATAGAAGCCATTCAAGCCGTATGCCTTAGCACGTTGTACGTTGACCTTGCGTGGAGGATTATAATCATCCGTCCAGCACAAGAAATTGTTTATGTAATTTACCCCTGTAATCAGGAAGTCTTTTCTAAAGTTCAATACATTGTTGGCTCCAGGGCGTGTATCACCCAAAACCATCACTGTGTTGCCTGTGTTCTGATTGTATTCATACACGTAGTTCCCGCTATCGGAAGCCACGAACCAATAGATGCAGCCTGTCTCTTCCACGGCAATAGCACCAATGGTCTTTGCATTGGTGTGCGTAAATGAGGTCAGTGCGCTGTTGCCATATTCGTTCTCGACAGCACCAACATTCGTGGCCTCTGATGAGCCAATCTGAATGTTCATAGCATCAACGTACTGGCCGTCGGGTATCAAACGCTCATCGAGATCCTTATTCATGATCCCAGCAACGAAACTCTTGGTTATCTTCATATTTATTTAATCCACTTATCCTGTCCTCTCAGGTTCATCAAGAGTCGGCCAGGGTGTAAATTGCTAAGTCTAATCTTGGCGTTGCGCAAGTTTGCGGTCTTCTCCTTCTTTGCTCGGTTGACCACGTACTCTTGAATACCAAATTTATTGTTCAGTAAAGCCCACTTCATGTAAGAGTATAAAAACTCTTCTGCAAACTTGTGGATCTTTACACTATCATCATCTCCGTTCTCCATTCCGTCTGACACGTATTCTAGCACGATCAGTTGGTTGGCTACGCCTGAGCTGAAGTTGATGACACCAGCTGCCTTGTTCACACGGAAGCTTGGGTTTGCGTTTGCGGTCTCAGTGTTCAAACCAAAGTATCCACCAACTGCGTAACCGAAGTACCAGTCACCGTCAACGTACCAGCCGTACTGGCCAGCGTATGGACCCGTTCCGCTATAGAGAGCCTGAGGGTTCCCCATGATGCGCTGTGCGTCCAAGTCAGATGTTCCAGTCAGTACGTTGCCGTCTTGGTCAAACAACACGTTCAGGTCGTTGTCTTGCAAGTACGCAGTGGCGTAGTTGATTTTGGTATTCTCGTGAAGGGGATACAGTACACCGCTGTTCTGGACAGACACACGGATGTAATTCACGTAGTCTGGAGGTAGGATCATCTGAAGGTCATCTCCGACTTCAATCTCGACAACCTTGGTATTCTTCAGTGCGTCGTAGTTAATCTCTTGGATACCACGCTTAGCATGGAACAAGACATTGTAACGATTCACGTTGTTGACCAACTTGTCATCTCCAACATACATCATCATGAAGTTGTTGACGACATCGGAGAGGCTGACATATTGGTACTCGCCCCAATTCTGATCAGTAGGCGCTACTCCGCTGTTTGTGTAGTATTGATAATTACTAATGTAGGCCATTATTCTCCTTGTTGTTTATTCGTCATCTCTTCTTGCTTTGCAAACTGAGCAACCTCGTATTCACGAATGTTGACACCAGCGTACTGCAATATGCGAAGGACAATGTCGTTGAAGTTTGACAAAGGCAACTCAAAGTCCTGATAGTCAACAGCTGACTGGTTGAACAATGGATTACCACCAATCTGAGTATACGTCCACTTTGGATCTAGTGGGTAGCGCACATAGAATGCATCCACTCCGCTTGTGATTGTTGTTGGGTATACAGTAATCAAATCACTTCCGTCAGCAGCACGATCACGCTGTATATAGGCTGGGTAGCCTGTAGTTGGCGCAGTCAGGTTAGACGAAAGCAGATTCAAGATTTTATATTGCGTAACAGGCTCTACCTCTTTTCCGTTGTAGACAACCTGGTTGATAGAGTAATAATTGGCTGGAAGCTTAAAGCTGCTCCCGCTGTCCAATACCAATGTAGCAGACTCAGAGAACGAGTCAATTACCTCTCCTGTCTGCTTCAGCAAATCAGAGTAGCCGCTGTTTGAAGTACGGCTATTCATCATTGTTACGGCATTGCGATAACGGAAGAAGTAATCCTCGAAGATCTCAAGCTGCGCTTGCTTGGCGAACAAGTTGAACTCTTCGGGTGTTACGTACCCGTTGTTGTCCTTGTTCAAGACTGCCATCACAGTGTTTCTGACCTCGTTGATCATTTGCACAAAGATAACAAAAAAAGGCCACCCGAGGTCGGATGGCCCTTTACTGTAGAGGTCTGGCTTACAACATTGCTGACAATGTCTTAGTAGCCTCGATACCTTCGTCTGTCATCAGCCATGCGGCCAATACATCCATAGGGTCCTGACCGTATGGTGTGGAACAGATTTTCTTCTTGTTATCGGGCAAACTAAACCACAAGTCACCGTTTCTGCGAACGGAAATCAGGCCTGCATTTACAAATTGGTACGCATGGTCGTCCAAGTCCATGTCGGGGTCATCCAGCATTTCCAAAAAGTCTTTTGGATTTCCTTTTGCATAAATCAATACGTCACGCTTCAATTCTGAAGATGACATCTTCTCGACGTTCAAGCCCAATGCAACACGGCAGATGGCTTCCATCTTTTCAATTGGCAAAGACTTGGCAGCAATCAATGCTTCAATTTCGTAATTGATGTCATCAAGTTCTTTTTGCGCATCACGCTCAACATCAACCTCTTCAAACACGATACCATTCTTTGGATGCAACTCCAAGAATTTATTAAGCATTGTGTTCTTCTTGTCTACCTTCAAGATGCCATCCTCAAATACGATGGGCTCAACGACAGCATGCTCGTCTTGCTCATCCATGAATGGCGACTTTTGATTTCGTGCATAACGCAAAGCACGGTTCATTCCGGTCTTTTCGTCAAAATAAAGAAGTGGTGATTTCTGTGTGTGGCGAGAAGCCAGCGTGAATGACAGAGGGGTACTGCGCCCCTTCAGTGCATAAATTCGATCTTTAAATTCCATAATATTAAATTTTACACTGCAAATATATGACAAAAAAAAGAGGGGTATTTCTACCCCTCTTCTTATTGTCTGTCTAACGACTATCTTAGTCTTGGAAGATGAAGAAGTTGTTAGCACCCATGGTGCACAAAGCACGCTCAGACAAGAAGTGAACTTCCATTGCGTCCAAGTCGCTAGTAGCAGCACCGCCAGCAGAACCAGTCATCCAAGTCTTGTAACGACGATTCTCGGCCTCAGAGGCACGGTAACGAACGTGCAAGAAAGGACGCTTAGCGTTCTTACCCAAAACCATGTCATAAACAGTGGTAGAACCAGCAGGAACCAATACACCATTTACGTTGTCAGCAGTAACGCCACCACGCAAGGTGGGATCGTTCAAATACTTCCAATCGGTCTTGTAGAACTCATAACCACGCTTGAAGCCAGTGAAGCCCAAGTTCAAAGCCATTTGCTCGCTGTTGTTGAACAAACCGTAGCTAGTTCCACCAGCACCGTAGCTGTTTTGAGCAGCCAACATGTCGTCGATAGAGAAGCTGAACTCACGGTTTACGAACAAAGCGTTCTCTTGGATAGAACCTTGCTTGTCCAAACGCTGGATGATGGCATCAAAGTCGCTCAAAGTAGTGGGATAGCCACCGCCCCAAACGTTACCACGGTTTTCGATGGTATAAAACATACCTTCGGTACCCTTGTTTCCAACGTCACCAGTTACGGCTACAGCGCCAGAACCAGTTTCAGCAGGAACACCTTCAACCATAGACATTTCCAAGTAGTCTTCGAAACGCAAACGAGTCTCGTGCTCACTCTTCAAGTACCACAAGTAACCAGTAGCACCGTTCTCGGTAGTTACTTCTACCCAGCCGATCTGAGCCATGTCAGAACCGCTAACAGCATACTTGTCCTTGATGATGATGGGGCTGTTTTCGAAGATTGAATCTTCAGCCTCCAAAGAACCTTGCATACCGTTTGATCCTTTTTTGAATTCAGAACCATAAACGAAAGCAACGATGTCAGTGGTGGGGCTAGTGAAACCAGGAGAGGTAGCGCCGTAGAAAGCAACTGTGAACTGATCAGCAGCGGGCAAAGCGGTAATGATACCCTTTTGAACCTTAGCGCCAGCAGCAGAAGACAAGATAACGGTTTGACCTACACGGAAAACACAAGTTCCAGTTCCGATGTCGAAAGTTTGAGTACCGGAAGAAACGGCACCAGTAGTAGATACACCAGTGTACTGAGTGTGCAAACGGCCTTGCTCAGCCCATTTGATCAAGTCAGAGTTGGAGGGCATTTCTGCACCTACCATGCGCAAGAAAGAAGCGATGGAACGGTTTCCATAACGCTCGAATTCCTTCTCGTAAGTATCAGGAAGATACTGGTTCAAGAAGTCAAAGTTAGTAATGTAGTTCGTGGGCAATGCAGCCTTCACGGAACTAGGGGTCAAATCAAACCCAGGTACGCTTAATACAGCCATTTTTGTGTGTTTTTAAAAAGTTATTGTTATTGTTTTATCTTTATTCTTAACCCGTTGCCCGAATCACCGTCCAACGCTGACACCTTTAGGCCACTGAAGTTTGTTGCAGGTTGAGACGATTGACGAACACCCATTTGGACGTTCTTGCTCTCCTTGCTCATGTCTTCAACTGCCTCGGCCTTGCCCTTCTCGTAGAAGAACCTTGCCAAAGCATCGGCATTCAAAGCGGCAGACATTGCCTTGTGATACGCAGCTGCATCTTTCACATATCCATTTTCGTCAACGAACTTGGAAATAAAGTTGTTAATGTCAGATTGAGAAGCCTTTACCTTCTCTGCCTCTCCTGGTTTAAACTTGTAGGTTGATTCTCCGATTGTAAAGTCGAAACCTTCGAACTTGTCGTTGAACACCTCATTGGTTTTCTGCAGGAAAAACTCTGAACGCTTCATCTGCTCTTGTTGCATCTGCGTGAGCTCTTGGTTATATTTCTTGTAAGCCTCGTAGCCTTCTTGATCCGCTGTTGGAACTGAGGTTGCCTTAGACTCTAATGGCACCTTGTATTGCTCCTTCTGCTTCTCAAAATACTCCTTGGCTTTTGCAAGCTCTCTCTTCATTGCCAGCTTCTGCTTCTTAATGGTCTTGTCGTCGTCCAAGTCCTCATCGTACTTGTAGTTCTCCAACTCCATCATTACATCTTCGTCATCAAACGTTGGGTTTGTTTCCTTGATGTAAGAAGCCAACAATTGGTCTGGACCCATCTTCTCGAAGTCTTGATTCAACTTCATGAAGTCATCAAGCCCACGACCTGTTTCCTTTTTGTACTTCAAGAATGTAGCAACATCCTCTGGCAACTCGTCCTGGCTACGTGAAGCCAAGATGTCGTCGATAGAGTTTGCCTCTACATTGTTGTAGCGATTCTTAATAAAACTTAGAACGTCTTGTTCTGTAAGTTCAAGAGTTGCCTCTTTTACTTCAGTTTCTTCTACAGGGGTTTCCTCCTGTGTTTGCTCGAGGGCCGCTTGTTCCTCTTCGTGCTTCTGCAAAAGTGCCTCTTCAACCTCTTGGACTGACTTTGGCTCTTCAGCAGAAACCTCACGGATTTTTAATTCTGCCATAAGATTAAATTTTGGTACAAAGTTATGTATTTTTATCTAGGCTCAAATTGCGATAAATCGAAGCCATCCAAGGTGTCCTCAGTAGACTCGAAGTTTATCGAAGGCAGATCTTTCTGCCTCTGTTCAATGAGCTTTGATTGTTGTGTATTTTGCAGGCTAACACGATTGTCCTTAGCCTTCTCTCTGTCCTGCTCTCGAGTCTTCAGAGCGTCAGCCTCTACACCTTTCAACTGCATCTGCATTTGGAACTCACGCTCCATCAACTGCAGCTTCAAGTTGGCTTCGGCCTGCATCTTCTCAATCTCGAACTGATTCTTAGCCTGCTCGATTTGCATCTTGGCCTGTGACTCAGCTTGGATCTGTTGCATCTTAGACTCAGCAGCGGCCTGAGAAGATTGGATATTAGCCTGAGTCTGCATCTGCATCTTCTGCTGTTCGTTATCCATATCTTGCTTCTGCTTCTGCTTGCGCTTCATCTTCAGCAGCTCGTTAGCCAGCTTGATGTTCTTCATCTGACGGATGTCAATGGCATCCTCCAAAGAGATTTGGTCACGACTCAAAGCCATCTGAATGTTGGCCTCAAGCTGTGCCTTCTGCTCTTCGTCAGGAGAAACCTCAATGAAGATACCAAAGTCGTACAAGTACAGGTCAGAGATCTCGTCCAGCACACCGACATTGTTCTTGCCAATCTGCATGGCAAACTCTTCAGCAAAGTCAGCGTACTCCAAGATGTCAGCCACACGACATGATACGGCCTCGGCCAATCGCTTGGTGATTGTCAATGAACCCTCCAAGATGTGGCGAGTAGCGGTGTTGCTGTTTGCGGCAGCCAACTTCTGAAGGCCAACCAACGAGTCGGGGTCAGGCATAGAGCCATCACGGGCCTCGTTCAAGCCAGTCACGTCACGAAGCTGCTGCATGTATTGGTTGTAAGCACCAATAAGGCTTGCAATCTTTGCTTGGCCACTGTTCTTGCTAAGCTCTTGGATGGGAACTCGTGCGTTGTTAAACTCTCCGTCTTGGGTGTATGAGCGTCCAATTACGCTACCTGTTTGGAAATACAAACGAAGTGCGTCCTCAGGATTGTATGCGGCCCCGTTGCCAAGATCAACCTCGTTGAGGCCATCTGCGTCAATGAATACACCATCAGGTACAATCTTAGAAAGAACCTGCTGCAGCTTCAAGTGCGTAATCTGAATCAAGTCAGCGAATGGAATCATTCGTCTAACCAATGACTCAATAACACCCTTGTACATACGAGGAGCGACAGCAATGTATGTTGGGATGCTGTACTGAGAGGCAGACTTGGGGCGGACCATGTTCTTCTGCAGCTCCCACTTAAGAAGCTGATTAGAACCCATTACCATCACACCATCATACCAAACGTCAATACGCTTCTCTATACGCTCGTAACGCTCCTGCTCTTCTGCTGGGGGATTGAAGGTCTCGTCCTTGCGGATTACTCTCTCTCCTCCATTCTCGAGGAACTTCTTCTTGTATACAAATTTCTTGTCAGTCTTGTAACTGAAGTATAGCAACGTGACGGTGTCTCTATCAAAGAGGCTGTCACGATATGCCCGAATCGCAGGGTAATAGTCCCACCAGCTGTTGCCAATCTTCGAAATTTCCTCAAGCTCTTCCTTTGTAACATCAGGCTTGATCTTTTTAATCTCTGTAATGGGGACCGTCTTGACCTCTCCGAAGTAGAAGCAGTCATCAAATGTAGGAGACTCAGTGTATGAGTATACAACATTAGCAGGATCAACGTAATCAACCTTAACACCATTGGCCATGTCGAAGGAATGTTTAACCATTCCAAGGCCCAAGACTGTAATGTCATAATCAACCCGTTTGCGAACCTCATCATAGCGGTTCTTGTCGAGCAAAGTGTGTATAGCTTCTTCTTCTGCAATTTCGATGCTTGGCTTGTAGTTGATCTGCATGTACAGGTTCAACTCTTGATCACTACCTGGAAGCTCATCGGGAGGAACACTAAACGCATCCAATCCAAATGTTTCTTTAGCTTGCAGCAAGAAATCCTTAGCCACCATGTCGGCCTCTACCATGTCCTGATACTGTGAACGCTTCTCTGCGCTCATGGCATCCTGGGCATAGGCCTTTACCGTAAACAACCTATCAGCCATTCCATTGACAACAATGTCAACAAACTTTGGAATGATAGGAACAGGCGTCCAGTCAAGGTTCATGTAGGACAAGTCCCCGTCTACAGCCAACTCGTTTTTATACTTTCCAACGGGCTGCTCGCCACGTGCGTATAAACGGAGTTTGTGAAACTGAATCCATTGATCGTAGTAGCGGCATGAACCGCCACCATTCCTAAACCACTCGTATTGGATGCTCTGACCTACCTTCAGGCCATACTCCTCCGATGCCTTCTCAGCGTCGGTAGCAAGTTGGTTCGGGAACGATACGTATGGAAGAATAATTTTCTGATCCGCCATTGTTTTCTGCAAAGATAGGGCTATTTCCTTATCTCGCTAATATACCCCTTATTTGTATATCTTGGAAACTTGATACTAATCTTTTCATTCTTTGGCTTTGTGTCCATCATAAACTTTTGATTTGCCATCAATGCCAATCCGCTGCTAATTGCTGCGTCATATTTAGTACGATTGTTTATATCAAATCGTGCCCAGTCCTGTAACGTTCTGGAAAAGTACATGTTGCCAATCTCATCAGGCTCTCGATACGATCCCTCTGCATCAAAGCCAACGTACTTCTCTATATATGTCTCAATAGCTGTGGCGTGCGCCTGCTTCACATCCTCCGATGAGTTTGGTATACCACCTAGTTCCTTCTCGGTCTTCGATAGCATATTCAGCTTGCGATCTGGCCTATTCATAGAGAACGGTCTGTATCCTCTCTCCTTCATGTAGTACAGAAGACGTGCCTTGTTGTTCTCCGCCAAGATCGGCATGCCATAGAAGTGTATGGCCATTATAATATCCTCAAAGAATATCTCAGCTGTCTGTGGTCTTGACACATACTCCAAGAAGAACGTGTTGCTTGGTCCTTCGTCCATGTGGAACTTGGTCATACCATGAAGAGCCCCAGCAGAGCCACGGCCAAACGTAACAGCAGAAATATCATACGGATCACACCCGAACGACCCAATGTGCTCATTGCCTGGATACTTTAGTCCATTTCTCGTTGTGACCCTGTTTCGTTGGTGTTGTGCCGGTAACCAAGAAACGAGAAACCTACCACTGGGGTCAGGCGTCCAAATGACTTCAGTGTCTTGCTTGCCATCACGCCAATGGAAGCGGCCACGTGTGAGAACACGTTCTTTAATAAGCGTATCATTATAATCTATCTGTTGGTATATCTTGGTGAGGTTGAACAATGAGTTCTTGCTCTCGTCACGGAACGCATGTGCCTCTGTGCGTGGGAACTGACGATAGAATTCATTCAGTGCATCAGAGTCGCTCTTCAATGACTTGACCTCGTTCTCCCAGTACTGTACCACGCTGATATCCATATAGTTACCTTCAGAGTTGACGACATGGCTACCAGGCTCAACCTCTAGGATAGGCCATCCATACTCGTCAAAGTACCCTTCGAAATTCCACTCCATGGGTATGAATAGGGCATATAGACCACTCTTGGTCTGTCCGTTGGCGTTGCGCTCTCGTGGGTTCGAGTCCTCGTATAGTTTCTTGAAGTTGTCTCCACCCTTGTCCAGTGCGTTACAGGTAGAACCCATCATGCACTTGCCGATGACCTTACTACCCAAGCGTAGACACGTCTTTGTTACACGCCAGTTGTTCAGGATGTTGTTCGGCTTCTCCCACTTACCACTTTCGTCGTGGATCAGCATCCGCATCTTCTCACCGTCATAGCTGTTGTCGTCTGTGTTGCGCCAGTCTATGGTGGTGTCAAGACCCTCTAGGTCCTCCTCCTCCTTGTTGTCTATGTTCTTACGTGTGATCTTAGACGCTGGTACACGGTAGGCAAGCTCTGTCTTTGGCTTGTCCATACCGTCCTGTATGGGCTTGAAGAAGAACGGGTAGTTGCTAGAGATTGGCACCACCTTGTCGGTGAACATCTTCTTGGCATCAGCACCTGTCTTTGACAAGATGCCGAATCGAGAGTCACGGGTAATTGTACCTTGGTTTACCATCTCTGCGCTAGACATGAACGAGAAACCCGAACGACGGTTCTTTAGGTAGCACATGCCAAAGCTTCTCGTGTCTGCCTTACACGCCTCCCAGTATATATAGAATATTCGGTTGGCCTCACGGAACTCAGGATGACCTACGTCAATCTTTGTCCACTGCAGATACATGTAATGCGTGCCCGTAATGTAAGTAGGCACACCATTGTTCATGAACCAATGGCCGTTGTCACGCCTATCGAACTCTTGCTCGATGTAGTCAACCCACTTTGCCTTGAAGGCGTTGTCACGTCTGTTCCACTCGAATATGCTCTTGACCTTCTCCAGGTCTTTTGGCAAGTCTTTTGGCACCCACTTGTTGTGGGTCTTGTCAATCTTGTCGGGTGCCTTTGGCAATGCCACTTTTAGTCCGTTAATTTCGTACACCTCACCAACGGTGCCGTCACGAGAGATAACAACCACGTCATGCTCAGGCACGTACCCATAGTCCCAATGCTTCCGCTTGGGTAGCTTGATGTCCGTTATTTGGTATAAGCCATGGTTCACTTGCTACGTCTTTCCGCAAAGCCTTTGGTTGATGTAATGGACTCGGACACGACAGAGTCTTCTGCCGTGAGCAGGTTACGCTCCTCGTCTATTCTACGAAGGATGTCAAATGCATCCATAATGGCTAATCTTTTGGCGGCAGCAGCATTCTTGAGCCTGTCGGCAGACAGGTCACTCTCAATGTCACCGGTAACGATTGGTTCTTTGGCCACCTTGATCAGTTCCTTGACAGCGTGCTCACCAGCCGTGATGATCTCTTCTTTTAGTTTCCTTGTTTGAGACATATATTCGAGTCGTACATTCTATACAAAATCCTGTCATCAATCCTGAACTCATACTCAGAATCAGGCTGAAAGGATATAACATCTCCGCTGGCTACGCCAAGCTCACGCAATCTTTCGTTAGGATACACCATAGAGCCCCATAGAGCGACGTTCGCACCCTTCTTGGCTATGATGGTATCTTTCTCCTCTTTGATTGGCTCTACGAAGCAATAACGGCCTACAGGCTCCCAGTCCTCGCCAGGATGTCGGTAAGCGTAGAGCTGCATGTCGTCAAGGTAGTACAGATTTTCACGAATGAATGAGTAGGAGTCTATCTCCTTTCCTCTCATATCAAACATCTTACGAAAAACATTATGATGAACAATGACGTCATCACCAATAGCGATAGGGCCGCCATATCCGAAGGGGACATTGACGACCTTTGCGAGCCTGTTTGTAACGGTGTGGTCCTCTTGCGAGGTGCTAATGATAAACTCTTTGTCTCCGTAGTTCCTGGTATTAGTGTACCTTTTCCCATCAACAGGCTCCACTACAAAATAGTAGAGCGATTGCATATATTAAAATTCGATATTGTATTCAACTGAACACGGCATGTTGGCCGTGAATGATTTCCATAAGAAAACCTCTTTATCTTTTTCAATCCACACCTGGAACTCTCCTTCTGTAGTCCTACGAATGTGGTTGATTGTATACGAACCAGAAAGGACCGATTGGCCCTTTACATAGTTCATAGCATTTTTGTAGTCAGTTCCGATTGAAATTTTGCGAATGTCCATATTATCCTCCTATCTTCCAGATCTGCATATTGGCAGATGGGATATCATCCCATGGGCCTGCAGTCACCTGAGGGATCAGGCCGCCATCATCAGCGCCAGAGCTGTCACGCATAATCTGAAAAGCAAATGTAGTACCAGCAACTGCTACAGAGAAAGGAATTGTGATCTCGTAAGGCATCATTACATCGGCAGTATCCAACTCAAATCCCTTGATGATTCCAACCTGCGATCCATTTACCAAGCCACGGAACAACAACAAAGCAATACCGCTAGGTCCAGCTCTGTGGATATTTCCCATGCCATTGACCAAGTACAATCCAGTCTCATTGAAGGTCACCGTTCCAGCTGCGTCAATCATGACAGGATCAGACCCTGTTCCTTGAGCTGCTCCAAACGATACCTGAAGAGGATTGTTTGTCCCGCTTGGATTCTGCGACACAGTGCTTGAGGCATTCAACACCTGAGTTGCTCTAAGCATACTTCCAATGTTTTGACCTACGTATGTAGCCAACGATGCCACCGTAAAGTTCTTGGTAGCGTCAGATGCACTGGTATCAGTTCCAATGAGAAGGTCAGTCCCAACGGGAGTGACAGTAGCGTATGAGGAGATCTTAGTCATTTATTTGTCCTGTTTTCATGTCGATCTTCACGTCACCGTACTTAGAGTGGAGGCTTGCCTGAAATGTTCCCAACTCTTCCATGACCGCTTCGTATTCGATCGTCTTTTTTAGTCTATGCAACTCAACCTGTGCGATGTCTCGCTCCAAGTTGTGTCGTTTGTCTACGAGCACTTTGAGCTGCTCAAACTCATTTGATTCTAATTCTTTATCCATTTGCCTACAAATTTAAGCAAATTTGTCAAGGCTAACAAACCGAAGATAATAAGAAGCCAATCAAGGCTCTTCTTCCAGTCGTTTGTCTTCTCGATGTAATTGACCTGAGGAGGCAATACCTTCGTAATACGCACTGTGTCGGCCTTGCACTTGGTATATACCTTTATGATATCCTTTTCACGTATCACTTGGGTATATACAAACGAATCCTCCATGACGATGGTGTCATACTCAGTGGTATGAAATGTGTCATGGAGGACTCTCTCTTCTTTGATAACAATGGTATCAAAGATTACTCGCTCTGTCAATATGCGTGGCTCCTTCTGCACGGCACGCTTCATGTGCCAGTTAGCAGAACAGGAGGAAATCAAAATTGCGATTAGAATGCATTTAAATAATCGCATCTTACTTATTTTAAACTACGAATCTTAGAAACTAGTGGATGATCTTCCCTTTGACTTAGATTTCACCTTAGTCTTTGTTTTGCTCTTTGACTTTGTAGTCATGTATGCGCTTTTGCCTCTTTGCCATTCTGGCAAATTTTGACTTTCAAAATAATCAACAGCCGCACGACCTCTTTGGCTCATGGGCTTAGATACTGTTGTGGCAACGCTTTTTTTAACGCCACCTTGAACAGGTTGAGTTACTTTTGTTCTAGTAACTTGGCTTCTTCCAGCAGATGCTTGTGTGGTTTTGATGGTTCTTCCATCTTCAAGGGTTTGTTTTGTTCTGGTGATTCCAGTTTTACGAATTCCAGGGCTATTTGCTTTTTTCATACTTCAAATATAGCAAAATTTGTTACTTCTTCTTCTTTTTGGCCATCATGGCCTTTTCCTTACGTTCGGTCTTTTTGCTTTCAGACTTCTCGTGTTTCATCTTAGCAGCCTTAGAAGCATACTTCTCCTTGCCACCGTATTCTTTGATCATTTTTTTCATATTAACTTCCTTTTTTCCATTTTTTACTTGGAGAAGCAGTTTTGCTTGGACTCCATTTTACCTTATCGGCCCAATACGCAGCAGACATCTTACCTTTAGAGATGTTCTTTGCGTGGCGTGACTTGAAGGCCTCTCTCTGACCAGCAGTTTGATTAGTCTTTACACCTTGCTGTCCAAAACGAATAGTCTTTACCTTGTCTCCTTCTTTGGCAACAACAATATGGCTTTTCTTTGGATGACCAGGAGTTCTCTTTGGTTTGTTAAAACCAGACACTCCGGCACGTGCCAAACGTGGATCTTTCTTAGTTGCCATTCTTTGCGAACTTTTCAAGAACAGATCCGAATACAGTTGACATAACCAAGTATTCAACTGCGCTGACCAGCTCAGGGCTAGGGGCTACCTCTACGGGTGAGAAAGAGTTGGCAATCATAGTGAATACCAATGCCAAGAATCCAATGCTCCCCAAGATGCGTTTGTGAGAGATGTCTCCGTCTTTTGAAGAGAACATTTGTTTGATGAATGCTTTCATTTTTTATTTATTTCGATCATGTTGGCAGTACGAATAGAATCTTCGTACCACTCTTCACGATTCTTTGGAACTTCAATATTATTGGTCTCAAGAACCACCATCATTAACTCTACCTTCTCCTTAACTGCCTCTGCTTCGCTCTTGATGCTATCCATCTTAGCTACTGTCTTTTCGATCATTTTTTCGTTCATAACCTGAGCCTCTTGGATAGCGGCCTTTGTCATTTCGATGCTAGCCTGAGCGTGGTCAAGCTGCATGTCGTACTTCTTGTATGGGTTGGACGATGAGATCTTTGGATTGTGCTCAGTAGAGGCCAAAACCAATGTCGATAGGAGAATGATGTGCTTCATTATTTGATGATACCTAGTTTTTGGTAAGTGGTCAGTTCTGCACGGAGCGCTGAGGAGATAGAGTCCTGTGTCTTCAGCATGCTTGAGAACTGCTCAAGTTTCTGCTCGCACTTTGTCAATCTACCTTCGCACCCAGTATTTACCTGGTTGTCTTGTTTTTCCATGCGAATATACAAAAATATGACAGCGAAAATCATTAGGTAGGTCACCGCCTTGGATGGGTCCTTGGAGAATTCGGAGAAGGATACGGGTAGTTTCACCCTACAAAGATAAGCCCTCCCGAGCAATGCTTGAGAGGGCCTTTCTGTGTGAAACTAAAATAGTGTATCTTACTGGTTCTCTTCTTTTTCAGAAGGAGTGAACTCGTATGTTTCGAGATTCACTGAACCGGTTCCATACTCTTCTTCGAGCGACTTCATGAACTCATTCTCCTCCTTGACATGCTCCTCGATAGCCTTTTTGCCTTGTTCAAGCAAAGCCTCGATTGCCCATTGTTGGCGAGTGATTTGTCCAAGCTCAAAGCTCAGCTGTTCGTTCTTTTGCTTTAGTTCCTTGAACTTTGCAATTTGATCTTCATTTAATTTAGTAGCCATATTTTTTATTCAGTTACTGGTGTAAGGTTTAGTTGCTCCATGACCCAATCAGTCACTACGGAGTCGTCGGTTCCCCAGGTCTCGTAGTCGGCCTGTGGGTACTGCAAGTTACCATCCAACAACATTGCTCCTGGGCGATTCTCCTCTTCTTGAGTCTCTGGGTTCAGGACCGTGGTTTGAGAGAAGATCTGCCAATACAAGGCAACACCATTGGTGGGCTCAATTTGGAAGTTCAGAACAGTCACGTTCAGATACTTACCGGTCCCCTTGGTTGGGACAACAACATCTTGAATTTCAATCATGCTACAAATATAATACTTAGAATACATTTACAAGTATGCCGTTGACAAATTGCAAGTTTTGTTGACCAGGAGCATTGGTCGGGAAGTTGACAGTCCCGTTCCAGCCTTGGTTTCCTTGAGTAAATACAGCTCCATCATTTCTGACAGAGAATATTTCTGTACCGTTTGAGTCGTCTAGTCTTGCTGCCTTTTCAGTCGCATCAGCCGTTCTTCCACGCACTGCAAACTCAGCATCTGATATTGGTGCTGGATATGAGTAACCAGTGCCTCCGTAGTTTACATAAACGCCTTGGCTACGACCTACTAAGTCAGTGTCCAGCAAAATGGGCTTATAAGACCCTGCTCCGTTGCCATAGTTGTATCCTGTGAACTGAACATGTGAGGTATCGTTGTATCGGAAGATAAAACCAGATGCAGCTCCACCACCTTGACCGCAACCAAAGAAGGCGTAAGCGTCTCCACGGAAGTCCATGATGGATGTTCCGTTTGAGTTCTGTACCTCGAAGATAGAGTCTGCGTATGCGCTGCTGCTGGTAGATCCTTTGATAAAGACATCTCCGTTTACCTGTAGTTTCTTGCCGTTGTCAGTAGTAGTTCCGATGAGGACGTTGCCACTGGATGTCATCCTCATCACAAGAGGATTAGCATTACCAGTGTAAAATGATAAAGCATTTCCAGAAACTGCGGTTTGTATGAATCCACCACTTGAGTCAGCTCCAATTTCTACTTTACCAGTTCCACTATTACTTACCCTTATTCCTGTTTGACCACTACTAGATGCAACCTCCATACCTTTGCCTCCATATATAGTCGGACTAGTAGTTCCAATACCTACGTTACCTCCAGTTGTTACCGTTAATCTATCATTTGTACCGATAGTAGAATAGTTACTGATGGTAAATGCATTACTGTTGGAGTTATCTATTCCGATTGACCAGTCATTATTCCCTTGGAAATAAATAAATTGGTCGTACGCAGCATTATTACCTACAATCATCCTTGTGTTGGCACCTGACTTGTGAACGTGTAATATGTCGGTTGGACTAGTAGTACCAATACCTACGTTGCCGTCTGAAGTGACTATCATTCTTGTAGCTATACCACTTCTAACTAGCTCCCAACTATTTGCACTGTTCGCATAAGTATGCCAAGTTTGTGTACCACCATACTGATAACCGATAGCTCCGTTTACTGTTAACTTTTCTCCAGGACTAGTTGTTCCAATACCTACGTTGCCACCATTAAAGTGTGAGATTCCGTAAGAGCTTATAAAAACATTGGAGGTTCCAGCATTATTTCTTAATGTTATTTTGCCCCCTCCAGTTGAAGGGTCACTACCCGCTAAAATAGTATTTACAGAGTTCCAGTTTGTAACAATAAATCCTTCTAAACCAGTGTTATCTTCTTTTAGATTTAATTTAGTAGCAGGACTAGCAGTACCAATACCTACGTTGCCGTCAGCTCTAACTACCATTCTTACAGTGTTGCTTCCGCCTGCACCCGATAAAGAAGACAATCTTAAAAGCTGTTCTGTTCCATAAGAGTTGGTTTCTATATGAAGACCTAAACCATTAGCACTCTGATTCCAAGCATAAATACCCCAATTGCTACTATTTGAAACTACCTGTAATTTGCCATCACTTGGTGATGTAGTTCCAATACCTACGTTGCCTGCGGAAGTGATGCGCATGCGTTCCGAACCAGCAGTTTCAAATGATGTGAAGGTATTAGCCATAACCCTCAACGATGAAACATCACTACTAACTTGTGCAATACCTCCGCTTTCTAGTCCTAAATAAAGTGAGTTTATATTGTTTTGAACACGAGTATAAACTGCACCACTTGCTGCATTAAGATGAAGTAATTGCGATGGGCTTGTAGTACCAATACCTACGTTGCCGTTAGTGAGAATTGCTAATCTAACATTACCTCCCGCTTCTAAATACATTGGCACATAAGAAGATGTACCAAAATAAGAAGATGTTATATAACTCGCTCCACTATCTACGCTAAGTACTAATTGTTGAGTATTGGCAGTAGCAGAAGAAATTCCAACAATGCCATTTACGCTTAACTTTCTATTTGGAGTAGTAGTACCAATACCTACGTTGCCATAAAGATACACATCCGTATTAGCGGCAATAGAAAAAGCATAAGCACCTAATGTTTGGTTGTAAATGTCAAATCTATTTCCATTGGCCGAAGGTTGTGAAATTAATCTATACCACTGGTCTGCACCTTTTAACTCTAATGCTGTTTGATAACCGGACGCTGCTGAAATTGCAATATTAGCATTAGTAGTAGATGCAACGTGTAACTTATAATCAGGACTCGTAGTACCTATACCTACGTTGCCTGAACTAGTAATGCGCATACGTTCGTTATCAGTATTGGAAGCTGAAGTGCCAAAAACAAGTGCGGTATTAACTTGAGAGGTAATGCCGAATACGCTTTCACGGATGCTTTCTATATATCCTCCGTTCGCTGTTCCATTTACTCCACCAGTGCCATAAGAGTGCTTAAACAAGAATCCAACTTCTCCGGTGGTGTCACTTCCGTTTTGCGGAATGGTTCCACTCTGAAGTACAATCAATGAGTTTCTTGAAGATGCGTTGCTTGGTCCGAGTCCAAAATATGCTATTGGATTTGTTGTTGACTCATTGACAGATAACTTATAGGCTGGACTAGTAGTACCAATACCTACGTTGCCGTTATTATAAACTCTAAGACCTTCAGCATATGTACTTAGTCCGTTTTTATAGTTTAAAGCAACATAGGTAGTATCATTTATAGTCTCAACTATGCCAGTTGAAATATACCCCAAAACACCATACTGAGCTCCTAGCCCTAATCGTGTTTCTGCAACATTCCAGTCTGCTCTTGATATGATAGCTGAGTATGTATCTGATTTGTATATGTGTAGAGGAGCAGCAGGACTAGCAGTTCCAATACCTACGTTGCCATTTCTTTTAAATGTTACTGTATCAGTAAAGGTTGGCGTATTATCTTGGTAGGATATATAAAGATTATCATCAGCAGCATTGTGTCTTAATGTCCATCCCCAGTTGATGCCCGCTTCGGTTAGCATAATACCACTGTAATTAGCAGCCTGACCGCCCGCTTCTATCTTGATGTAATTATCGGCTCCAGTACGAGCTAAGTGTAGCATCTGCCCAGGACTAGTAGTACCTATACCTACGTTGCCACCCATAAAGTAGGAAGAGCTAGTGGAGTGTATTCTTGATGTTCCAAAGTTTACGGAGTAACCACTTGTTACGTTTACTTGATCATTAAGGTAAATCTGACCATTTAGTCTTGTTGTACCATTTACATCCAACTTATACCCTGCGTCTGTTGTGGTGCCAATGAGGACATTACCATCGCTAGTAATGCGCATACGCTCTATATTATTGCTGGTAAACGCAAAATAATTATTGGTTTGCGTTCCAATGTATCCTCCGTTTCCGTCAGAATAAAAATGAGACTTTACACTTGCTCCATTGTTAGCTGTGTAAACTATACCACCACCACCAGTAGATTTACCCTGAACTTCCAACGTAGTCCAAGCAGCGCCGACTACCTGTGGACTAGTAGTACCAATACCGACGTTGCCGTTTCCAGTAATGGTCATACGGGTATATAAATCCGTGTATGCTCCATCTCCTGTTTTAAACTTAATATTTCCGTAATATGGACTTCCTTCTACTGTAGAAGATATTGCTGCTCTGACAGAACCGACAGAACCAATTCCACTATCGTTAAACAATATTGCAGTTTCATTATCTACTGCTAATCCATTATTATTAAGTATTATATGACCACCAAGACCGCCACTATTTGCTTTGTATACTTCAAGCGGCCCTTGAGGACTAGTAGTACCGATGCCTACGTTGCCATAAGTAGCATTTAAGTAAGTATTACCGGGTCCGCTTATGAGTGAATTAAGAGTTCCGTTTGAAGAGTACACATAAAGTGCTCCGTCAGTCGTACCTCCTCCAAGTCTTGCTATACCCTCTACGTGTAATTTTTGAGCAGGACTAGTAGTACCAATACCTACGTTGCCTGCAGTAGTTAATACCATTCCTGTCGCTGAAGAGTTGTCTCCATAGAATGATAATCCAGAAGCTCCTACAACGCCACTTTGGAATAAACCATACCCGGCAACCTCTAATTTTTGAGTAGGACTAGTAGTACCAATACCTACGTTGCCAGCGGCGGTAATTGCCATCTTTGTGCTTTGGGCAGCGCCAGTTGCTCCAGTATCTATATATAAGTTACCACCATCAAACTCTCTTAACACAGCTACTCCATTAGATCCGGTATTTCTTTGAAGAGCAATAAAAGGCTCCACATTTGCAGTTGTCCTTACAATAATTCCGTCAGACACAGAAGAATTAATATGCAACTTTGACTCAGGACTAGTAGTACCAATACCCAATCCAGTGTTGTTCAATCGCATTCTTTCAGAAGCACTTTGCTGACCCCAAATCCAAGTTGGAGTTGAAGAACCTATAAGGTTGTACTGAACGTTTGTTGATGCGTATATTAAATGCTCTTGGTTCGCACCGTGTCTAAAAACTATGTTGCTATACTCAGTTCCATCTCCAACCACCGTAAGTTTACCACCGGGACTAGTAGTACCAATGCCTACGTTGCCTGCATTCGTCATTGTTAACTTAGCACTTAGGTTAGAGGCACCTCCAGCAGTTGTACCTGTACCTGTACTAATATCTAATGCACCATCATTAAAATTTATTACGGCCGACTTGACAGAACCGTATTTATTAACCCATCCTGATGCTCCGTAAACAGTGTTAAATGTTAAATAAGCATCGTAATTGTCTCTAAACAATACTCCAAATGCACCAGCATTAAATGTATTATATGAAGAATTAGTTGCTGTATATGAACCAGGGCCTAATTGAAGTATACTAGACGGACTAGTCGTACCTATACCTACGTTGCCACCTGAGGTGATACGCATACGTTCTGTTAATCCATTTGAAAACAATAACAAATGACCACTAGTTCCACCAACTCCACTTTGCGCATTAAAGTTACCATCTGTCAACACTAGAGTGTTGTACAGGTACATATCATAGTAAATCTTGGTAGACCTACCTGCTGAACCTATAACGTGCAAAGCTCCAGTTGGACTTGCAGTACCAATACCTACGTTGCCTGAGCTTAAAGTCATTGTGGCCACATAAGTAGCTTCTGGTGTGAAATAAAACTTTCCGTCAGCAGCTCCAAGTAAATACGGTGCTGAAACTGTTGTTGGATTAAATCTTAAATAAGGCTCTCCTTGAGACAACTCAAGTATCCTTTGTGGACTAGTAGTACCTATACCTACGTTGCCTCCAGTAAAGTATGTATTACCAGAAGTAGCTAAGAAAACTCTTGTAGTAGTAGTGCTATCAAGGATTCCAAAATATGTATTTGAACCCTCTATGTATGCAGAGTATTTTCCATTGTTTGCAAAGTGAATAGTTCCGCCAGATTTTATTACGGGGTATTGATTTGAAGCATATCCCGGTAAATCTCCACTCAACTCAATGTATGAACCGTCAGTTATGCCAGTTACTCTTACTCCTCCACCTTGATGTACCGTTAGTTTGTTTGATGGACTAGTCGTCCCAATACCTACGTTGCCAGATGTATCTACAACAAATCTTACTGCGCTTGCGTTACTATCGTACAAGTAAAACTTATTAGCAATTCCAAGGGCAGTTTCAGAACCGTTTCCTACACCTTGAGACCAAGTCCTTCCGGTTCCTAAATATCTTATAGCTGTGTAGTTAGTTGCTGTTGTTCCTTCAATCTGTATGAGGGCAGACTCTGTGCTTTTAACGTGTAGAGGGTAGCTTGGACTAGTAGTACCAATACCAACATTGCCGTTAGAGAGGGCCGTAATTACGTTTGTGTTGTCTACAGATAGACCGAATGAGCCCTTGGCTCCAATGCCTTGAGTCAGTACGTTCTGAGCCTTTACAGTGCCTCCAGTAAGGAACCCGCCCTCCGCATATACAATGCCTGTCAAGAATGAGTTGCCGTAGTCCCCAATGCCGTTTGCGGCAGCGTACAAACTATCGATAAATCCACCCTCGTCAGTCACACGGACATAGTAGTCCCACGTTTCTCCAGTGGCCGCTCCGTAAAGGTTTTGATTTCCAGTCAATATTCCATCTACCCCCTCCAAGTTGCAGGTGGTAGACGTGAGTTTACTCAGATACTTCATTGCCTACAAATTTAGGCAATCTTCGTCACTAAAACCCTGAGTGCGTTAGCAGTTACGGTAGAACAGAAATTAAGCGTAACAGTAGTCGTGCTGGTCCTTGTAGCATCGCAGATAACAGTCTCGTACGTGACCGCATCGTACACCTGGACAATCACATCACGAGACCCCAAGTTGTGCGTAATCACCCAGCTAGTGCCACCTGTGCTTGGGCCAGTTGCTGCGTAACTAACAGTAGAGTGGATGTCAGCAGCAAGCTCAGCAGTCGTCAAGTACTCTACAACACCGTTGTCAGACACAAGGATCTTGTTGCCAGTGTACGCTCCGCCAGCAGCAGGGATAGATCCAATGTGGAATGGCTGGTTGATGGTTGACCAATAGTCACTGCCCTCGATCCACAAGAACGACACGTCAGCAGACGTACCACGGTTTACCGTGAATCCAGAGTCTAACGTTGGCGTTCCCGTCTCGTCCTTGTTCAGGATGATGATGTTGTCTCCAATCTCAACAACCGTTGAGTTGATGTATGTTACCGTTCCGTTGACAGTCAAGTTGCCGCCAATCGTAACAGTCGTTCCATCGTCAGAAATCGTACTGTTTACAAACTGACCATTTGTATCGTCCCACTTGGATAGATAGTTGTTCGTTAAGCTACCGCTGTTCTTTAGCTGAATCGTATCAGCGTTCACAGTGATACCCTCGCCCTGCCCAACGTTCAGCGTGCGTGAGACAGTAATGTCTCCACCGCCAGTCAGACCGCTGCCTGCAATGATCTGAACGCCTGCGTGGTCTGTGTTGCGGGTGCTAGCAGTATCAAGCCCAACAGAGTTAGCAGCGACGCTAATGCCTGTTCCGGCCCCTACGTCCAACGTTACAGTTCCTCCAAGAGATACAGTACCGCCAGTAATAAGACCTGCACCAGCCGTTACAGTGATGCTGCTGTTGACAAGCTTTGCATTGGTAATGGATCCGTCGATCAGGTACAGCTGGTTAGAGCCGTTTAGGCCGATCATTACATTGTCGTACTTGACGCT
>Ga0222713_10000383_pt1 | contig 49562 bp, 56 predicted proteins | sample C33_649DmetaG_FD_165061 | JGI IMG/M metagenome (GOLD analysis project Ga0222713, IMG submission 165061) | Estuarine water microbial communities from San Francisco Bay, California, United States - C33_649D | ecosystem: Environmental > Aquatic > Marine > Unclassified | place: USA: California...
TTGGACCCAAGTGGCTCAGTACATCGTTCTGATTATCGCTTACCTACTTCCGATTTTCTGGATTTCATGGAAAAGCGGTTTTGGTATCTTCCCTCACCTACAATTAGCGCCTGAGGTTGCAAGAATAACAGAACTAGAAGCACAGTATGGACTAGTGAAAAACAGCGCAGCTGCAATTAAAGCTGCTGGAGTTCCTGGAGGATTGTCTTATATTTCTAATCCTCACGCGGCTGCTCCTGCAGGTGCAATGAATGCGTGGAAATATATATCATTAGCGATTTGTATGATGGTGGGAACAGCTTCTTTACCTCACATCCTAATGAGATACTTCACTACTCCAAACGTAACGTCAGCTAGAAGATCAGTGGCTTGGTCATTGTTCTTTATCTTCTTGCTGTACTTCTCAGCACCTATGTTAGCGACTCTATCAAAAATTCAATTGATAGATCCTAAATTACCAACTTCGATCATTGGAAAACCAATCGATCAAGTAATGGCAATTGAATGGGTGAAAAACTGGATCTCTGTGAAGCAAGCATTTATTGCTGACTTTAACAAAGATGGAATACTTCAGTTAAATGAGTGGTTCATGCGAGGTGACGTGGTTGTGTTGGCTACGCCAGAAGTTGCTGGATTACCATATGTGGTTTCAGGACTAGTTGCTGCCGGAGGTATGGCGGCTGCGATGTCTACTGCAGATGGATTGATTCTTGCAATTGCAAACGCTTTGTCTCATGACATTTACTACAAAATCATTGATCCAAAAGCAGACGTTAAGAAAAGGCTAATCGTTGCTCGATTACTACTAGTAGTAATTGGTGCCCTAGGAGCATACATCGCTTCTATGAGATTAACTGGAATTCTTGGTGCTGTTGCTTGGGCATTCGATTTTGCAATGTCAGGTTTATTCTTCCCACTAGTACTAGGTGTATGGTGGAAGAGAGCTACAAGACAAGGTGCGATCGCAGGAATGTTGCTTGGATTAGCTGCAGGAACAGCGTACTTAATTTACGTTGCCCCAGCGTTCATGGCAAAAACTCCTTGGTTAGGAATTGACCATTTACGATTTGGTATCATCGGAGCAGTGGTAAGCTTAGTTGCAATGGTTGTTGTAAGCTTAGCTACTGAAGAGCCTGATGCTGCTACTCAGAAAATGGTTGATGATGTCCGTATACCAAGCGGTAAGTCAATCCTTGGCAGACACTAAATAAGTTATATGTTAAGGGGCGGTTTATAATCGCCCCTTAATAAAAAAAATTCCCCATGCAGATATCACCTTACATAATAATTTTAGATTACATTTTAGGAATTGTGATGTGGACTCTCATTGGCAGATCTGCAATGAACTTTTTTCAAAAAGAAGATTCTGAATTTTTCTTTATGAAAGCTTTTGTTAAGTTTACCAACCCTTTTTTAAATATGTTTAAGATCATTACTCCTAGTTTTTTAATTAGACCGCTAGTGCCTTTATACGTCGCATGGTTCTTTTATATGTTTCGATTTTATTTGATGCCCTACTTACTCGGATATTCAGTGATGGGCATGCTATCCTTTCCACTTGAAAGTGAAATTACACAATTCCTACTTACTCTATTTAGTAAGACTCACTAAACAATTCACAGGTCTTTTTTAAGAAATTTTTTTGTTTTTTGTCTTATTAGGATTATAAGTAATTCAACTTAAAAATGACAAAATCAGTAAAAATTGCTCCATCTATTCTTTCTTCGGACTTTAGTAGATTAGGAGAGGTACTAGACAATTTAAATCAATCCGGAGCTGATTTGGTGCATGTAGATGTAATGGATGGACACTTTGTACCCAACATAACCTTTGGTCCACCGGTTATAAAAAAAATTAAAAAATATTCCAAAATACCTTTTGATGTACATTTAATGATCGCGCCAGTTCATAGATACATTAAAACATTTGCAGAAGCGGGGGCTGACATTATTACTATTCATCCTGAAGCAACAGACAACTTAATAGAAAGTATTAAGTTGATTAAGTCCTTAGGAAAGAAAGCTGGAATTTCTCTTAATCCAAAAACTGAAATTAAAGAACTACTTCCAGCCATACATTTAATTGATCTAATTTTAATCATGAGCGTAAATCCTGGTTTTGGTGGACAAAAATTCATGCCAGAAGTTTTGTCTAAAGTAAAAGAACTTAGAAAGAAAATTGATCAAGAACATTTACCCATAGAAATTGAAATTGATGGCGGAATAGATTTTGAAACAGCCAAACAAGCTAAAGATGCAGGTGTAGACATTTTAGTTTCTGGAACTACTTTATTTGATAGCCAAGGAACCCTTCGAGAGAATATCCAAAAATTACGAACTTGTTAAATTAGAATGAAAGTTAGTTTTATCAATTTATGGCTGACTGCGGTAGGGAGATATACTAAAGAAAAATTTAGAAAACTTTATTTTAATTCAAATTTTTATAATAAATCTTTGAAAATTGAACCCGTTTCAAGAATTTATGATATTCACAATATTCATATTCTAAAAGAACTCCAGGACCGCGATACAAAAAATTATTTATTAGCTCAGAAATTCAAAAAAAATATCTGGAAAATTAACACTCTAAAACCAAATAAAATCAATGATTTACATAAATTTTCTTGGCTACCCCATATTGATATCAAAAAAGATAAGGATGTAGTTAAATCCATTATACAAGAATGGTTAGATCATTTTTCTAACTATAAATCTTCTGTCTGGCACCCGGCCATTATTTCCTCTCGGCTTATTTTTTGGATCACCAGTGCACCCATTACTATTCGAAATGAAGATTTAATTTTCCGAACTAAAATTACCAATGTGGTATTAAAACAAGCACTTCACTTGTCTAAAAATTTTTCACTTATCAGGTCACCTATTGATAGAATTTTAGGTGTACTATCATTGATTTTGGTAAGCACAGCCTTTGAAGGTTACAAAAAATTATTAGAGTCTTCTTTGAAAAAACTACAAGATCAGACCAAAGATATTTTAGATAAAAAAGGTTTTGTTAAAAGTAGAAATATTCAAGATCAATTTTGGATGTTACATCATCTAATTTTAATTAAAGAAAGTCTTAAGATTTCTCAAAATCCAATTCCAGAAACTTTGGAAGATACGATTGAAATAGTAGGAAAACATTTTTCATCTTTACTATACGCCAATAATAACGTGCCATTATTTAATGGCGCCAAAGAATACGATTGCACTAATTTTGTGCAATTTTTGAAATTAAAAGGTTACAAATTTAATTCAGAAAACAACGAGACTAATTTTTTATTCGGAAAAATAAAAAAATTAGAAGTCATGATGGATGCCAATAACCCTCCCCCTGACGCCTTTGCTCAAAATTATCAAGCTGGATGCTTATCTTTTGAATTAGTTCACGCAGGAGTTAAAATCATTACCAATACCGGATCTGCTAGCAATTTTTCTAAGGAACTTGCTTATATTTCTCAATCTACTGCTGCACAATCTTGTCTTGTAATCAACGACACCTCGTCTTGTTTGTTTCAAAAAAGTCCCTTGTTAAGGAAATATTATGGAAATGCATTATTAGAAAAATCTCAGGTCACCAACAAAGATTTCAAGCAAGATAAAATAATTGCACATTTAAAAGCTTGCCATAATGGCTATTCTCAAAAATATGCCAGTTTATTTGAACGACACATTGTAATGAATGGTGAAGAAAATATAGTTAACGGAGAAGACACGATCACTGTGTCCAAAAATGATTATGCTTTTCTGAATTTTTCTATTCGCTTTCATGTCCTGCCTGATGCAAGACTTATTCGAACCCATGGTGGGGATATTTTAATTAGTGTTAAAAATCAGGGATGGAAGTTTAAGTGTAAAAATTATGACGTTAAAACTGAAAATAGTCTCTATTTTGCTGAAAATGATAAGGTTCAAGAAACCAGCTGTATTGTCGTGGAAGGTACTTTAAAACAAGAAATGAACAAAATTTTGTGGTCTATAGAAAAAACTAATTAATCATTTATAAATTAATTAATGCAATTAAAAAAGATTTCCCGAGCTCTCATTTCTGTTTCTGATAAAACAAATTTAGAAAAGCTTCTTCAAACTTTACAAACATTTAATACTGAAATTATTAGCACGGGCGGTACTTATCAGTTTATCAAGGATAAGGGTTTTAATTGTACAGAAATATCTCATTACACTGGATTTCCTGAAATTATGGATGGTAGAGTAAAAACTCTTCATCCCAAAATTCACGGTGGTCTTTTAGGTGACGTAGAAAAATCAAATCATATTAATGCCATGAAAGAAAATAAAATTCCTGAAATTAATTTGGTGGTGGTTAATCTTTATCCTTTTGAACAAAAACTTTTAGATCCTAAATCAAGTAAAGAAACGCTTATTGAAAATATTGATATTGGTGGTCCTTCTATGCTGCGTTCCGCAGCAAAAAATTTTAAACACGTAACTGTTTTGCCTTCGCCAGATTATTACGATGAATTTATTCACATCATCACGGCAAACCATGGTTCAGTTGATTTAGCTTTCCGATCTAAAATGGCTAATCAAACTTTTAATGAAACTGCTTACTATGATTCCATGATCTCTAATTGGATGAATGAAATTAATGATGAAAAATTTTCTCACAAAAAAACTATCGGAGGAAAACTTATTTCAAAGTTGCGCTACGGTGAGAACCCTCATCAAGAAAGTTCAGTGTATGAAATTCCCAGTGCTAGAAAAGGTTTTTCACAACTAAAACAATTGCAAGGCAAAGAACTTAGTCACAACAATTACCTAGATAGCTATAGCGCCTATAATTTAGTGACTGATTTTGATCAAAAACATCAAATTTGCGCTATTATTAAGCATAATAACCCATGTGGCTGTGCAATAGACCAAAACAAGAAAAATGCCTATTTAAAGGCCCTAAATAGCGATCCTGTGAGTGCTTTTGGTGGAGTTGTAGCGTTTAATTATCATTTAGACCAAGAAATTGCTGAAGAACTAGTCAAAACTTTCTACGAAGTCATTTTAGCTCCTTCCGTTGATGAAAGTGCATTACAAATTTTATCTCAAAAGAAAAATTTACGTGTTTTGCAATATAATTATCCTGACAAAAATAACATTCAGCATCTTACTTTCTTACAAAAAACTTTTTTAGCTCAAGATGAAAATTCTAAAATTATAACAAAACAAGATTTACAAATTGTCACTAAAAAGAAACCAACGGAAGAAGAAATAAACAATTTATTGTTTGCTAATCAAATTTGCAAACATGTCAAATCGAATGCGATTGTGATTACTAAAAATAATCAAACGTTAGGTATCGGTGCTGGTCAAACTAGCAGGATAGGATCAAGTGAAATAGCATGCGATCATGCTAAAAAATTTTTTAACAACAACTTAGAAAATTGTGGAGCAGCCTCTGATGCTTTTTTCCCTTTTGCAGATGGTCTTGAAAAATTAATTAATCTTGGAGTTAAATCTATTATCCAACCTGGTGGTTCAATCAGAGACCAAGAAGTTATTGATGCTGCTGATAAAGCTGGGATTTCTATGGTGTTTACTAACACTAGAAATTTTAAACACTAATTTGATCTATTTTAGCAGCTAAAATAAAGTCACTTTCAGTTAAGCCTTTAACAGCGTGAGTAAATATAGTTACATTGGCATAGCCCCAGCCAAAAGTAATATCTGGATGATGTCCTTCTTGCTCCGCGATTGCAGATAATTTGTTAACAAAATCTAAACTATTTTTAAAATCTTCAAACTTTATATATTTGGTTATCATCTTAATTCCCTCCTGATTGGTAATCACTGTCCACCCATTTAGTTCTAAATTAAGATTGGCAATTTCTTTTTCATTTAATGCAGGCATATCTCCACTACAAGCAATGCATTTTTTTTTATGTAGATTGGTCATTAATATTTTAAAAAATTATTATGTTATAATTTCTGCTTTAAATCAAAGAAATTTAACGATTTGGAGCGGGTGAAGGGAATTGAACCCACGACCTAATCGTTGGCAACGATTCGCTCTACCACTGAGCTACACCCGCTTGTAATTTGTGTTTAAAGTAATATTTATAATGTGTATTTTCAATATAAATATTAAATGAAAAAAAATAAAATTACATTAGAAAATATACCAAACGATATTCCTGTATTCCCTTTAGCTAATGCAATATTTTTTCCTGGAACAGTTTTGCCATTAAATATATTTGAACCACGATACAAACAAATGACTGAAGACGCCTTATCACAAAATAAATTTATTGGAATTTCGCAACCTAATATTCAAATTCCTACTACCAACAAACCATCTATTTTTGAAGTTGGATGTGTTGGCATTATTCAAAAACACACCTCAACACCAGATGGCAGATATTTAATTAATTTAGAAGGGATCAGCAGATTTAAAGTCGTTCAAGAATTACCGACAGAAAAATTATATAGAACTTTTAAAGTATCTTATGCAGAATTTGAAAAAGATTTAGAAGAGGACCCAAAAAATACTCAGCCTATAGATAAAGAACAGCTGCTTGAGCTTATTGATAAAACCAAAAAATTTTTTAAAATGTTTCAACTTTCTACGGACTGGAGCATTGTAGAAAAAGTGGAGCCAAGCCAGCTTATTAATTCTTTGGCTATGATTTGTCCTTTTACCATAGGAGAAAAACAAAGATTATTAGAAACTGTATCTATTGAAGAGAGAAATAATATTTTAAATCAAATTATTAATTTTTATATTTTAGGTAACCAGTCTGAGATTAATAAAAAAATTCACTAAGTCATGACTATTAATAAAAATTTAATCTCCATGCTGGTTTGCCCCTTATCAAAAGAGAAATTAATTTATGATGAAGAAAAACAAGAATTAATTGCTAAAAAGTCAGGTCTTGCTTACCCAATTAAAGAAGGCATACCTATAATGCTTCCTGAAGAGGCGAGAAAAATAAAAAAATAATTAAGATTTATTCATAGAGTCAAAAAATTCTGCATTATTTTTTGTCTCTCTTAATTTACCAATCATAAACTCTACAGCATCCATTGTTCCCATAGGATTTATAATTCTTCGTAAAATATTCATTTTTGCCAACTCGTCCTTGGACAGCAAAAGCTCCTCTTTTCTAGTTCCAGACTTCGTTATATCAATGGCAGGATAAATTCTTTTGTCCGCAACCTTTCGGTCCATAATAACCTCGGAGTTACCAGTTCCTTTAAATTCTTCAAAAATTACCTCGTCCATTCTTGATCCAGTTTCGATTAGAGCGGTTGATATAATGGTTAACGATCCACCCTCCTCAATATTTCTTGCAGCACCAAAAAATCTTTTTGGTCTTTGTAATGCATTCGCATCCACACCACCTGTTAATACTTTTCCAGAACTTGGCACCACAGCATTGTAGGCTCTTCCTAACCTCGTAATAGAATCTAATAAAATAACCACATCTTTTTTATGTTCTGCTAAACGTTTGGCTTTTTCTATAACCATTTCAGCAACCTGAACGTGACGCATCGCTGGTTCATCAAAAGTAGAACTAACCACCTCTCCTTTAACTGAACGTTGCATATCTGTAACTTCTTCTGGACGTTCATCAATTAATAAAACTATTAAATATATTTCTGGATGATTAGTGGTAATTGAGTGAGCAATATTTTGTAACACCACTGTTTTTCCTGTTCTTGGTGGAGATACGATCAAAGATCTTTGACCCTTTCCAATCGGAGCAATTAAGTCGATCAATCTAGTAGTAACATCAGCTTTTTTTTCAATTTTAGTATTTTCTACTTCTAATTTAATTTTTTCCTGCGGGTATAAAGGAGTTAAGTTGTCAAAGTTTATTTTATTTCTTGTTTTTTCAGGATCTTCAAAATTAATTTTATTAACTTTTAGAAGAGCAAAATATCTTTCTTGTTCTTTAGGAGCTCTAATTTCTCCTTCAACTGTATCTCCCTTTCGTAATCCAAATCTTTTGATCTGACTTGGGCTTACATAAATATCATCCGGACCTGGTAAATAATTAGACTCCATTGCTCTCAGGAATCCAAAACCATCCTGTAACGTTTCTAGTACGCCGCTTGCAGTAATCTGTTCATTTTTTTCAGCAAATTTTTTTAGAATAGCAAAAAGAATTTCTTGCTTTCTCATCGTACTAGGATTTTCGATGCCTAGTTTTTCTGCTTCTAATATTAAATCAGCTGGTGATTTGTCTTTAAGTTCTTGGAGATTCATTGTTAAGGAGATTTTTTTGACTTATGAAATTATTATATAATAGATCTTAAACGTTTGGCAAGGCTAGATTGGTTTAAAGACTACTAAAAAAACAATAATAATCATCAAAACAGTGGGGATTTCATTTATTAATCTGTAAAAATTTTCTGTTCTTTGATTAGTATTAGCCTCAAACTTTTTTCTACAGGACCCTAAAAATCCATGAAATCCTGACATAATAAGAACCAAAATCAATTTGGCCTGAACCCAAAATTGCATGGAGGCCTGGTGTCCTAACTGTAGCAATAAAGCAATTCCTAAAATCCATGACAATATCATTGCCGGATTCATAATATATTTTAGTAATCTATATTCCATTTGCACAAATTTTTGATGAGCTTCTGAACCAAAAGTGGTCTGACAATGATAAACAAAAATTCTGGGCAAATATAAAAGACCAGCCATCCAAGCAATAATTGAAATAATGTGAAGTGCTTTTAATAATAAATAGATATTCATTTACACAATATATTTTCTAATTATGTATTCTAAAAGATTTATATGATCTTCGCTATCATTTAAACAAGGCACCATGCTAAAATTTTCTCCGCCATGCTCTTTAAAAGTTGCCTGACCTTCCATTTCAATTTCCTCTAATGTTTCTACGCAATCTGAGGCAAATCCTGGACAGATCATTACAATATTTTTCTTTCCCTCTTTTGCAAGTTTTTCTAAAGTTTTGTCTGTGTAAGGCTGCAACCATTCGGCCGGACCAAATCTAGACTGAAAAGAAATCTCAATTGGTATCGAATTTCCAAATTTTTCTTTTAATAAACGATTAGTTTTATGACAATAGCATTGGTAAGGATCTCCCTTATCAAAATATTTTTTAGGAATTCCATGAAATGAGGACAAAATTACATCTGGGGTCCAATTAATTTTTTTTAAATGCTGCTGAATACTATTAGAGAGGGCCAAAATATATAATGGTTCCGATTCATAATGTGGTATGATTTGTAAACTTGGCTGCCATCTCATAGTCATCAGGGTTCGGTAAACCTCATCACAAACGGTCGCTGTAGTAGCGGCTGCATATTGAGGATAAAGTGGAAGTATTATTAATTTTTCACAACCTTCTTTTTGCAACATATGTAATTTAGATTTGATGCTAGGATTTCCATATCGCATCGCGTAATCGACCATAATGTTAGTGTCTGACTTAAATTTATGGTTTAATTTTTCAGATTGTAATCTTGTATAAAAGCGCAAAGGAGATTCGTTAGTTTCTTTCATCCATATTTTTTTATAGGCCCTGGCTGTTTTATGAGGTCTAACATTAAGAATAATTAGATTTAAAATAATTTGCCAAATAATCGGGTTAGTTTCAATGACTCTTCTGTCTGATAAAAATTCTTTTAAATATTTTCTTATGTCCAGCCAATTAGTACTATCGGGAGTTCCTAGATTAACAATTAAAACACCTGTTTTTCCATAATTAACTGTGGGGTGATTAATTTTTTCTAAATGAACGCTCATTAAATTCTCTTACTATGTTAACTAGCTGTTGAACAGCTTCTGGCTTGGTTTCTTTAATAACACCATGCCCCAAATTAAAAATATAAGATCTATTTTTAAATTTGTTTAAATAATACAGGGCTTTTTGTTTCATTAATTTGCCTCCTTTTAATAAAAATTTAGGATCCATCCCTCCTTGAATAATAATTTTCTTATTAATGTTTTTTAAAACAAAATCTGCTCCAATTTTACTATCAATACTCAACACATTTGGTTTTACAACTTTGCAAAATTCTTTTATTTTTTTTCCTATTCCTCTTGGAAAACAAATAATAGGAATTTTTGGATATTTCTGCTTTAATTTTTTAATAATTCTTTTGGTGGGATTAAAACAAAATTCTTTTAAATCCCTACTATTAATTAATCCTGCCCAGCTATCAAACAATTGAATAGTGTCTGCTCCTGCTTTAATTTGCTCTTCTGCGTGTATTAAAACAAATTTTTCTATTATCTGGAACAACTCTTTAATTTCTTCTTTATTTTTTAATATTTTTTTATAAGTAATTTGTTTTTTTGGTGACTTGCCGTTTAAAACATAAACTAAAATTGTCCAAGGGCTTCCTACAAATCCTATCAAGGATTTTCTTTTGCTTAGTTTACTTCTTGTTTTGTTAATTGCTTTATAAACGTTTTTTATTTTTTCTATAAATTCATATTTAGTTTTTTTCTTAAAAACATCTAAATTATAATTACTAAGAACTGGTCCTATATTTTCTTTAAATTCTACTTGTTGCCCCAGTCCATAAGGAATTATTAATATATCTGAAAATATTATGGCTGCATCTAAATCAAACCTGTTTATGGGTTGTAGGGTAACTTTTGTGGCTGCATTTATATTTAAACAAAAATTTATAAAATTTTTTTGCTTTCTTCTTATTAATTGATATTCAGGAAGATACCTTCCTGCTTGTCTCATGAGCCAAATAGGATTTTTCTTTTTCAAACAATTTTTAATTAAAGTACTCATATATATAATAATTAATTATAAGTATTGGTGGTATTAGATATGGTTAGTTATGGGGTTAAGTTTTTATCAACAACTTATACATATTTAACACAAACCTTTTTTATGTTTTTCTAACAAAAATTATAGTTATTAACAAAATTAACTTTTTATATCTATTCTTATAAATTCTAATAATTTTATAAAAACATCTTCGGAATTGTTGGTCACTGTTTGTCGGTATAGTGATAAATGTATTGTTTTGAGTTATAGATATTTACCAACAGCTTTATGAACAAAAAATATAACTTCTTTTTAGTATCTGATTCAACCGGAGAGACCCTGGACAGGATATTTTTGGCAATAAAGGCTCAGTTTAGAGATATGGAATTTTCCATTCAACATTTTTCTTTTATAAGAACAAGTGCCCAAACCGCACAATTAATAGATCAGTGCAAAAAAGCAGAAAATCCAATTATTATTTATACTCTTGTTGAATCATCAACTTCTAATTTTATTAAAAACGAAAGCAAATCCCTCAACATTCCTTGTTTTGGAGTTTTGGATCATTTAATTCCTCAATTTGAAAACTTATTTGGAAAAAAAGCAACCAGAAGACCTAGCGGACAGCATGAATTAAATACTGAATATTATAAAAAAATAGAAGCCATCCAATATACCCTTGCCCACGATGATGGACAACAAATGGACACTATGGTTAATGCGGATATTATTTTATTAGGAGTGAGCAGAACCAGCAAAACTCCAACATCTATTTATTTGGCGGAAAAAGGTTTTAAAACTGCTAACATCCCTCTAGTTTCGCATCAAAAGCTTCCAGACTATGTATTTTCTTCAAAGGCATTGCTCGTTGGATTATTCATCGACCCTGAGCGATTAGCCGATATTAGAAAAACGAGAATGACCTTGCTAAATGATAAACAACATACTTATGCAAATATAGATTTTATTAAAGAAGAAACATTAAAATCTAAACAGTTGTTTGCATCTCACAAAATCCCAACCATTGATGTTACCAGGAAATCAGTAGAAGAAACCGCAGCGGCGATAGTGAAAATGTATGAAATAAAAAATAATAAATGATCAAAGAAATAATATTGGCTTCCCAAAGCGAAATAAGAAAAAAAATTTTAGAAGAAGCTGGATTTGTAATTACCACGAAAGTATCAGGTGTAGATGAGGATGAAATTAAAGCTTCTATGAAAGCAAATAAGGCAAGCTGTTTATCTATTGCAAAAAGTTTAGCCGAGCACAAAGCTAACCGAATAAGTGCCAAATTTCCTAACTTTTTTGTACTTGGAGCAGATCAGGTTTTGGACTTAGATGGCGATTGTATAAGCAAACCCATAACTGAAAAAGAGGCTAAAAATATTATTAGCAAGCTAAGTGGAAAAACACACAAATTACATAGTGCCGTTTGTGTTTCTAAAAACGGAAGCATGGTTTGGCATCATCACGAAACATCTAAATTAACCATGAGAAAATTTTCTGAATTAGATATTAAAAATTATTTTAATAAGGTGGGTTTAAATATTATGAAACAATATGGAGTTTATCAAATTGAGTCCCACGGAAAAGATTTATTTGAAAAAATTGATGGAGATTTTAACGCAATATTGGGAATGCCCATAGTTCCTGTAGTAAATTATTTTAAACAACAGACTCTATGAAAAAATTTATTGTTATAGGCAATCCTATAAAACATTCCCTGTCTCCACTGGTACATAATTATTGGTTTAAGATTAATAATATAGAAGCAAATTATGAAAAAAGATTAGTTGAAGATAAAGATTTAAAATTAATTATAGAAGATATCAAAAAAGAAAAAATTGTTGGAGCCAATGTTACCGTTCCTTTTAAACAAAAAATTATTCCATTAATAGATGAGCTTTCAGAAATTGCTCAAATCACAAATTCGGTAAATACCATTTATAAAAAAAATAATAAAATTATAGGAGATAATACCGATGTATTTGGTTTTACTTCCTCTCTCTCTGAGAGCTTGAATAAAAAAAAATTACGATCAGCTTTATTGCTTGGCGCCGGAGGAGTTGCCCCTTCCATAATTTGCTCTCTTAAACAGTTAGATTGTGAAGAAATTTTAGTTGCAAACAGAACTGCAGAAAAATTTAATTTATTGAAAAATAAATTTGGACCAATTGTAAAACAAATTTTTTGGGAAGATTTAAATTATAGAACTTTCAATGTTGATCTGGTTATTAATGCTACTAGTCTTGGATTGCATGAAAATGATAAAATACCCATAAATATTGAAAATATTAGCAAAAATGCAGTATTTTTTGATGTTATTTATAATCCGAATAAGACTAATTTTCTAAAAACGGCCGAAAAAAGGGGTCATATTATCATTAATGGACTCATGATGTTTTTATATCAGGCTCAAATGGCCTATGAAATTTGGAACAAGGCTAAACCAATTATTGATGAAAAACTTTTAACATTAATGAAAAATACATGATTAAGATTTGTGTAGTAGGAGAGATTGGTTCTGGCAAAACATATGTATCTAGATTGTTTGCAGGTAACAAGTACCCACTATTTAATGCTGATGAAGAAGTTAGTAAAATTTATTCCACCAATAAAAAAGTATTTAATAAACTAAAAAAAATTTTTCCTCGATTAGTAACAACATTTCCTATAAATAAATTGGAACTTATCAAAATAGTTTTGTCCAGTATCAATAACTTAAAAAAAATTATCAAAATTATACATCCTGAGGTGAGAAAAAAAATGAATTTGTTTTTAAAAAAAAATAAAAGTAAAAAAGTAGTAATTTTGGATATACCTTTGTTATTAGAAAATAAACTCAATCAAGAAACCGACGTGATTATTTTTGTAGAGGCTAACAAAAATTTGTTACAAAAAAATTTAGAAAAACGAATTGGTTATAATAAAAAAATTATTGAAATGTTAAAAAAGATTCAACTTACAAAAGAAGAAAAAAAATTGGCAGCTGATATAGTGGTTGAAAATAATTTTAATCCACAAAATACTCGATTGAGAGTGAAGCAAGTTCTTGATAGAATCTTAATTTAAATGTTTGAAGTTATTCTAGATACTGAAACAACCGGTCTTTCTTTTAATTCAGATAAAATTATAGAAATCGCCTGTATTGAATTAAAAAATCAAATACCAACCAAAAATAAGTTTCATACTTTTATTAATCCTGAAATGGATATTTCAGATGGTGCATATCAAACTCACGGTATCACTAGACAGTTTTTAAGAGACAAACCTACCTTTAAAGATATCGCTAAAGATTTTTTAAATTTTATCAAAGACTCTAAACTGATCATTCATAATGCAGATTTTGATTTGGCTTTTTTAAACAAAGAGCTTCAAAATTGTGATTTAGAGCCACTTTCAAAGGATCGGGTGGTGGACACTCTTTTTCTTGCAAGGCAAAAATTTCCAGGTGCACAAGCTAGTTTGGATGCGTTATGTAAAAGATTTAAAATTGATACATCTGCCAGAGAGAAACATTCTGCCATAGTAGACTGTAATTTGCTTACCGAGGTTTATATTGAATTATTAGATAAAAAGGAACCATGGCTTGATTTGCAGGAAACCAAAGAAACTATAGATGAAAAAAATGCTCCTCGTAAAATAAATAAAAATAGAAAACAAATTATACTTAAAGCTACGGAAGAAGAAATTCGACTACATCAAGAGTTTTTGAAATCTGACGTTCCTAAATCTTTTATGCTGAAGTAGGAAACTGCTGCTTATATAGTTCAGCAAAATCTACTTCTTTAGTAAAAGAAAAGTTTTTAAAACCTGATTTTTGGAATAAATGTGTGACCATTTCTTTCATAAAAGGAAAATGTTCAGTGGGCATAGTTACTAAAATTAATTTTTTTACCTGTTCAGATGTTAATTCAAGATTCGTTATTTTAAAAACAATTGCTAAACAAATTTCTGTATATATTTTTTTTTCGATATGCTCAGGAGCTTCTAGTACAAATTTACAGTTAAGTTCGATTAAATTGTTTTTAAATGGTTGACTACTTAGATCAAGCTTAGTTGAATATTCACTTAATTTTTCTGCAGCTGCAACAAAACAATCTGGGTCGGGGATTTCAAAAGATATATCTTTTATGTATTTTGCTACTACTTCGTAATCTTTGTTATTTGAATTTGTCATGCTCTTCAATCTCCTCAGGATTTATTTCTATTATATCAATGTTATTTTTTTCTACTTTGGGAAAAAAATTCTTTAGAATTAAGTTTCTTGTATAAGGTATTAATAATAAAAATCCAAAAAAATCAGTTATAAAACCAGGTAATATTAGCAAAAAAGCTGCAATTACTAAGCAAAAACCATGAACAATTTCGCCCAGAGAACTTTTTTGTATCCTAAGGTTTTCCAATGCAGATTTTAAGGTGGATAAACCTTGTAGTTTAACAAAATACATACCAACGACTGCAGTCAATATGGTTATAAAAATTGTATTAAAAGCACCTATAAATGATCCTACCTTGATCATTAAGTAGACTTCCAGTAGCGGCAAAAAGATAAAAATTAATAGTGTTAATTGCATATAGATGATTTATTATTACATATAATTATTAATATTTAAAATTCAAACATGAGTGAAAACTTCGGATATATAGACATTATTTTGTTAGCTATGCTTGCTGGCTTTATTTTCTTGCGTTTACGTAATGTGCTTGGAAAAGGAGCTGACAATAGCCCGATTAAATCTGAATTTGTAAACCGATCAGAAGAAAATTTTTCCTTTGTAAATGAAGTTAAAGAAAAATCAAAAGAGCTAACTTTCGACGAAGATTCTTTTAAAAAAGGTGCAGAGTATGCTTACGAAATGATTATTAATTCGTTTGCAAATGGAGATAAAAAAACTTTAAAAACTTTGTTAACTAAAAAATTGTATGAAGATTTTGAAAAAATTATTGATGAGCGTAATGAAAAAAAGTTAAAATCGGATTTAACTTTTGTAGGTATTCAAAAACTTTCTATAGATAAAGTTAGTAATATAGAAACCAAATATAAAGTTACAGCTCGTTTTATTAGTCAAATTATTACATGCTTACGAGATGAACAGGGCAACGTTGTAGAAGGGGACCCAGAAAAAACGAAAGTTACTACTGACGTTTGGAGCTTTGAAAGAGATTTAAAAGATAAAGATCCAACGTGGTATTTAAGCGAACTTTCGGCTGAAGCAGATACTAGTGGAAAAGAAACGAAACACTAAGATTTCCCAAGAAGATCTAGAGACTTGGAACAATTTTATTTCTGAGACTAAATTTGTAGAAGATAAAGATAAAAACTTATCTAGTAAAAAAAAATCTCAAAATCCCAATAACTATGATTTAAGGGTAGATTTGCATGGTTATACCTTGGCAGAAGCTTTTGAAAGAATTGATCATTTATTTGAGTTTGCCGAAGAAAAAAAAATAAAAAAAATTTTAGTTATTACAGGAAAAGGTTTGCATTCTAACAAAGACAGCGACCCTTATGCTTCTAAAGATTTAAGCTTATTAAGATATTCAGTACCAGATTATATAAATAAAAATTATTCAAATAAAATTATTTCTATAGAATCTAGTCCTGCCCATTTAGGTGGTGAAGGATCAATGATTGTTACTTTAAAAAAGTTATAGAATAAATTTTGAAAGATCTTTGTCTTTAATTATTTTGCCAATATTTTTTTCAACATACTCTTTGTTGACAACTACTTTTTCTCCATTTTTGTCTGAAGCAGTAAAGCTAATTTCTTCTAATACTTTTTCTAGAATAGTGTGCAGTCTTCTTGCTCCAATATTTTCAATTGTTGAATTAATATGAGTGGAGATATCAGCAATAGAGTCTATCCCATCTTCTGTAAATTCGAGATCAACATTCTCTGTTTTCATTAAACCGATATATTGTTTAATCAAACTGTTGTCTGGCTCTTGTAAGATTTTGATAAAGTCTTGTTTAGTGAGAGGTTGTAGTTCCACTCGTATTGGCAATCTCCCCTGTAATTCTGGCAATAAATCAGATGGTTTGCTCAGCTGGAAGGCTCCAGAAGCTATAAACAAAATATGATCTGTTTTAATGGGCCCGTGCTTGGTATTAACAGTAGTACCCTCAATTAATGGCAATAAATCTCTTTGAACTCCCTCCCTTGATACATCTGCACCTGACCTTTCGTGTCTAGCTGATACTTTGTCTATTTCATCTAAAAATACGATTCCATTATTTTCCACGGCAAATTTAGCTTCTTTAATAATCTGATCTTGATCGATTAATTTGTCGGATTCTTCTTGAATTAAATAGGCATAGGACTCTTTCACGGTCATTTTTTTCTTTTTCTTTTTACCGCCCATTCCTTTTCCAAAAATATCTCCAATGCTAACCATGCCCACGCCTCCCTGCATTCCTGGGATTTCAAATGATGGCATGGTAGGAGTTTCTTGAACCGAAATTTCAATAATATTATTATCTAAATCTCCTGCTCTTAATCTTTTTCTAAAACTTTCTCTAGTTGCAACGCTAGCATTTTTTCCAACTAACTCATCTAATACTCTTTCCTCTGATGACAGTTGGGATTTAGCTTCTACTTCTTTTCTTTTTTTATCTTTGATCAAAGAGATTCCTATTTCAATTAGATCTCTAATGATTTGTTCTACGTCTTTTCCGACATAGCCAACTTCAGTAAATTTAGTTGCTTCTACTTTAATAAAAGGTGCTTCAGCTAACTTAGCAAGTCTTCGAGAAATTTCTGTTTTACCAACCCCAGTGGGTCCTACCATTAAAATATTTTTTGGCATCACCTCTTCTTTTAATTCTTCAGGTAATTCCTGCCTTCTCCATCTGTTTCTAAGAGCGATAGCGACTGCTTTTTTAGCGTCGGCTTGACCAATTACATAACGATCTAATTCAGAAACAATTTCTCTTGGAGAAAATGAAACTATTTTTTGTTCGTTTTCCATTTATAATTTTTCGATTGTGATATTGTTATTGGTGAATACACAAATTTCTGATGCAATTTCGATTGATCTTCTTGCAATCTCTTCTGCTGATTTGTTGGTTTCTTCTAAAAGAACTCTTGCTGCTGCCAAAGCATAATTACCACCCGATCCAATCGCAATTACACCATGCTCTGGTTCTAAAACATCTCCGTTACCACTGATAATAAAACTTTTATCTTTATCAGCAACAGCCATTAAAGCTTCCAGTCTTCTTAAAAATTTATCGGTTCTCCAATCTTTAGCCAGCTCCACGGCAGCCCGGGTTAATTGGCCTCCATGTTTTTCTAATTTTTCTTCTAATCTTTCAAACAAAGTAAATGCATCCGCAGTCGATCCTGCAAATCCAGCAATCACTCCTCTATCTTCTATTTTTCGGACTTTTTTTGCTGTTCTTTTCATGACGGTATTGCCGATACTAACTTGCCCATCTCCAGCAACTACTACCTCGTTACCTTTTCTCACTAAAACAATCGTGGTTCCGTGCCAATTATTATTGTCCATATTTTGCTCTATTTTATTAATAATCTCTATGTGGTTATTAAACTTATATCTTCAAGGTATAAATTTTAAGTTATTTATTATAATAAAGTAAATTAAACATCATGAGAACAGCAAGCATAGAGCGCAAAACAAAAGAAACGAGCATTAGTGTTGATGTTAACTTGGACGGTACAGGCAAGTATGACATACAAACAGGGATAGGCTTTTTAGACCATATGCTAGAACAAGTTTCTAAGCACTCTTTAATAGATTTAAAAATTAAAGCTAAGGGTGATTTGCATATAGATTTGCACCACACCACAGAAGACACGGGCATAGCTATGGGAGAGGCAATGCTAAAAGCTCTTGGAGATAAAAAAGGAATTAAAAGATATGCTCATGCACTTATCCCTATGGATGAGACATTGAGCAGAATAGCACTTGATGTTTCGGGTCGTCCTTATTTGGTATGGAAAGTAAAATTAAAAGTAGAAAAACTGGGCGAAATGGATACGGAATTATTTAAAGAATGGTTTCAAGGTTTTGCTCAAGCCGCAGGTATTACTTTACACGTTGAAAATGTTTATGGGGATAATAGTCACCACATTATTGAGTCATGTTATAAAGGTTTAGCAAAAGCCTTGCGTAGTGCTTTTGAAATAGATCCAAGGCAAAAAGATTCTATTCCATCTACTAAAGGCAAAATTTAAATTTTTTAATGATAGTATCCATTCTTGATTATGGATCTGGCAATATTAAGTCAGTTTCAAAAGCAGTAGAATTTGCTGCTAGTAATTTGAACAAAAAAATTTCTGTTCAGGTTATCAGTGAATCAAAAAAAATTGCTCAGGCAGATAAAATTATTTTACCAGGACAAGGATCCTTTAAGCAGTGTGCACAATATTTAAACGATATGCCAGGAGCTTTACAGCAGCTAAACGAATTTGTAATTGAAAAGAAAAAAAATATTTTTGGAATATGTGTGGGAATGCAATTATTCGCTGATTTTGGAGAGGAAGATGGAGGCTCCAAAGGATTTGGTTGGATTAGCGGAGAAGTTAAAAAAATTAATATTCTTAATTCAGAATTAAAATTACCCCACATGGGATGGAATGAAATAACGATTAAAAAAGATAATCCTTTGTTTAAAAATTTGTCTAAAGATAAGCATTTTTACTTTGTTCATAGCTATGAATTTAAGGCAAAAGATCAAAAAAACGTTGCAGCTTCAACGTTTTATCAGGATGAGATTACTGTAGCCGTTTTTAAGGATAACGTGTTTGGAACCCAGTTTCACCCAGAAAAAAGTCAAAAAAACGGAATTCAAATTTTAGAAAATTTTTTAACTTGGTAACATTATGATTATTTATCCAGCTATTGATCTAAAAAATAAAAAATGCGTAAGATTGTACAAAGGTGATTTTTTAAAAGAAGAAATATTCAATCATTCTCCATTACAACAGGCACAGCAATTTGAAAAGTTGGGTTTTGTTAATTTGCATATTGTTGATCTTGATAGAACTTTGGATTCCAATAATTCTAATTTAGAGGTCATTAAAGAAATAGTTAAAAAAACTTCTTTAAAAATACAAGTTGGTGGAGGACTGCGAACTAGAGAGACTATTGAAGAAGTTTTAAATTTAGGTGTAGAAAATATTGTTATGGGAACAGCTGCAGTGCAGAATATTGCACTATTAAAAAAACTTTCTGATCAATATCCCTATCAAATTTCTGTAGGCATGGATGTAAGAAAGGGGTTTTTAGCTCTTAAAGGTTGGACGGATCAGACACAATTACTGGCAAGTGATTTTGTAAACAAGATTAAGGACTATAAAATTAAAAGTATTATTTTTACGGACATTGATAAAGATGGAACTAAAGAGGGGGTTAATTTAGAAGAGACACTTAAAATGAGTAAGTTAAGCAATATTCCTGTAATAGCCTCAGGAGGTGTTGCAAGTATACAAGATGTTCTTGCAATTAAAAAAACTAAAGAAATTAAAGGTGTGATTATAGGGAAAGCAATTTACGATCATTCTATTTCTTTAGAGGAATTAGTTAAAATTAATTAAATGTTAAAAAAAAGAATAATACCTTGTTTAGATGTAAAGAACGGTAGAGTAGTTAAGGGTATTAATTTTATCAATTTAATTGATGCAGGTGATCCCGTTGAACAAGCAAAAATTTATAGCGAAAGTGGAGCTGATGAAATTTGTTTTTTAGATATTACCGCATCAAATGAAAATAGAGATATTTTATTAGACACGGTAAAAAAAACTGCCGAACAATGCTTTGTTCCTTTGACGGTGGGGGGTGGTGTAAGATCAATTCAAGACATTAGAAACCTTTTGATGGCTGGAGCAGACAAAGTATCAATCAATACTGCAGCTATTAAAAATCCAGACTTAATTAAAGAGGCTGCACTTAAGTTCGGTTCTCAATGTATAGTCGTTGCAATAGACGCAAAAAAAACTGGAACCAATAAATGGAATGTGTTCACCCATGGAGGTAGGGAACAGACTAATCTTGATGCTCTAGAATTTGCGATATTAGCTCAAAATAACGGGGCTGGTGAAATCTTACTAACTTCAATGGATAAGGATGGTACTAAGTCTGGTTACGATCTGGACTTGACCAATAGGGTATCAAAATCTTTATCGATCCCAGTAATAGCATCAGGTGGAGTAGGTACTCTGGAGCATATTAGAGACGGAATACAACAAGGAGGTGCGAGCGCAGTACTGGCGGCATCGATTTTCCACTTTGGAGAATTTTCAATTCATCAAGTAAAAGAATATTTGAAGTCACAAAGTGTTTCTGTAAGAATATGAGCATGTTTAAAACTTTAGAAGAATTAGTAGATATCATCCGTCAGAGAAAAAATTCTACCAAGGATAAATCCTATACCAATCAATTACTAAATAATAAAAATTTATGTAAAGAAAAAGTTGAAGAAGAAATTCAAGAATTATTAGAAGCCATAAGTCAAAACAAAAACCAAGTTCATGAATCTGCAGATGTCATATATCATTTATTAGTTCTTTTAGAGTCTAATAATATTAAAATTGAAGATGTTATGAATGAATTAAAACAAAGACAAAAAAAATCTGGTTTAGAGGAAAAAGCTAGTCGCTAAAAGCATGAAATACGATCCTAATAATATTTTTGCTAAAATTTTAAGAAAAGAAATACCTTGTAGCAAAGTTTATGAAAGTGCACATAGTTTAGCTTTTAAGGATATTAATCCTCAAGCAAAAGTTCATGTATTGGTCATCCCCAAAGGAGCATATGTAAATATGGATGATTTTTCTAAAAATGCAAAGAATGATGAAATTGTTGATCTTATAAGGGCATTAGGTGAGGTGGCAAAATTAGTTGGAGTTTCAACATATTCTGAAGGAAATGGGTATCGTTATATTGGAAATAATGGTGCAGATGGAGGTCAAGAAGTACCTCACTTACATTTTCATATTGTAGGAGGAGAACCACTAGGAAGAATGGTTTCCAAAAAATAAAAATGCATCAAGGAGTTCAGCGGTATTTTTTAGAAATAAAAAATAAAAAAGATTTTACACCTGCTGTTTGTGGAATTTACAATATTTCAATAATAGAAAAAGGAAAAGAAGATCCTCAGTTTTGTAAATTTTTATATCAAAAAATTGGTGAAGATTTTCATTGGAAAGACAGACTAAAGTGGAGTTTAGAGGAATGGAAAATTTATTTGGATAGTGAAAAATTAAAATTTTATACTGCATATGTAGGAGAAGATCCCGCTGGTTATTATGAATATCTAAATCATGAAGATACTAAAGAAGTTGAAATTACCTATTTTGGTATTTTTAAAAATTATTTTGGAAAAAAATTGGGCGGCTACCTGCTCAGTCATGCCCTGGAAGCTGCCTGGAAACATAATCCAAAAAGAATATGGGTGCATACTTGTACTTTGGATCACCCTAATGCACTTCGAAATTATATAGCTAGAGGAATGAGTATTTTTAAAAAAGAACTAATTACTTTGCCTCTCTAATTCATAATTAGGTATCTCAAATTTTTCAACAATATCAACGTTTATTTGACTATTACTGATGTCAAAGGATATTGATTGGCCGTCATAACCAGTTGTTTTCCATCCATCAATATTCAGCGTGGTTTTGTTAATAAAAAGTTGAAGATTTGTGTTCTCTTGATCAGCCGTAAAGTTAATAACAAAAAATTTATTTTGAGTTTCAATATCTTTAATATTTTTAATTTGCTCAATTATTTTGTTTTTATTTAAGATGGTGGCAAAAGGAGAATTTGCTACTCGGTAATAATAAACTACTTTGTATTTCCTTTTTACAATAGCAAGAGTGCTATCTTTGATAACCACTTCTTTTTGATCTTCATCCTGATATCTACAAATTAATTTTTCAGGATACGAAAGAAAGCAGGATCCTTTTTCAATTACATCGTTACTAGTTTGAATAAAGTCAAATTGAATATTATTTATGTTAGAAAATTTTGTTACAAATTTTTCTACAAGACCACTATTTTTGGATTGGGTGGATAACGGAAATATGCAAAAGAAAAAAAAAATGAAAATTTTCTTTATCATTAAGATGGAAATATATCTCTTTTGCCTGCATGGTTTGCAGGGCTAATAATTTTTGCCTCTTCCATTTGATCAATAATTCTTGCAGCTCGATTATAACCAATCTGTAATTTTCTTTGTAGGTAACTAGTTGAAGCTTTTCCTTCCATTTTAATTAATCGCACTGCTTCATCAAATAGTTCATCTTTTTCATTGTTATTTTGATAATTACCATTTTCATCGTTTTGCTCTTGTATTTTTGTAACTTCATCTAAATAATCGGGTGTTCCTTGCGATCTTAAGAAAGTGGTAATTTTTTCTATTTCTTCATCAGAGACAAAGGGTCCATGAATCCTAATAACTCTACTCGCAGAGGACATGAATAACATGTCACCTTTTCCTAAAAGAAGTTCAGCTCCTTGTTCTCCCAAAATAGTTCTGCTATCAATTTTTGAAGTTACTTGAAAAGAAATTCGAGTTGGAAAATTTGCTTTAATAGTACCCGTAATAACATCAACACTGGGTCTTTGTGTTGCCATTACAATATGTATGCCCGCTGCTCTGGCCATTTGTGCAAGTCTTTGAATATAGTTTTCAATTTCTTTTCCTGCAATCATCATCAGGTCTGCCATTTCATCTACTATGACTACAATATAGGGAATAATTTTTTTGGGATCCTCTCCCATTTTTTCATTATATCCAGAAATGTTTCTAACTCCTTCCTCCGTCATTCTTCGGTACCGATTTTCCATTTCACCCACCACCCATTTCAAAGCTGCAGTAGCCTTTTTGGGTTCTGTAATTACAGGGCTTAATAAGTGTGGAATACCTTGATAAATAGACAGTTCTAGCATTTTTGGGTCTATTAAAATTAGTTTGCAATACTCAGGCTTGTGTCTGTACAGCAAAGAAAGAATTAATGTATTTATGCAAACAGATTTGCCAGATCCCGTGGTACCAGCAATTAATAAATGTGGCATGCTAACTAAATCTCCAACAATTGGATATCCAGATATGCTCTTACCAAGCGTGATAGGCAGTCTGATATTTTTATTTGAAAATTCTTTACTTGAAAGAATTTCTTTTAAATAAACAGGTTCAATATTCTTATTGGGTATTTCAATACCGATAGTATTTTTACCTGGAACGGTTGCAACTCTAGTAGCTATCGAGCTGGTGCTTCTAGCGATATCATCAGAGAGATTAATTATTTTGGATGTTTTGATTCCAGCCGCTGGTTCAAATTCATAAAGAGTTACAACAGGACCGGCGCTTACCCTTTTGATTTTTCCCATGATTCCAAAATCAAGCAAAGTATCTTCTAAAAACTTAGATTGTTTTTCAAAGCTATCACTTAGTTCTGTGTCAGATGTTTTGTTGTCAGGATCTTTAAGAAAAGTCAGAGAAGGCAATCTGTATTCAAAAGATTTAGGTTTTAAGCTTTCTTGCAAGGGCAAACTAGGTTGAAGTTCTTGAATAATATTTTCTTCTTCCTTAAACACAGGATTGTTTATCTCTATATTTTCAATTTCTTGATCTTTAATTTTTGATTTTTGTTTACCGATGTATCCTAATAAAAAAGTTAATGGCTTGAAGATATTTGTAAAAATATTTTTCCATTTAGAAACAGACAAGCCTAAACTCAATACAAAAAATACAATGCTAAAGCATAGAGCTAAATAATTAATTATAACGAAATGTTGTTTGAATGTTGAAAATAAACCTAAAATATAACTTCCCAAAAAACCACCGTTTCCATTATCAGGTAACCAAAAACTTTGATCTTGAAAAATTTTAAAAAATAATGAGCCTGAAATTAAATAAAAAACTATGAAAGATAATTGAAACCAAAAGTTGGTAATTTTTTTTTCAATTACTAATTTTCCTCCCCAAGCAATAAAATTTATAGATAGTCCGAATGAAATTAAACCAAATGCTTGAAGAACAAAGTCTGCAAAATTAGAGCCATACTTTATAAGAAGAGTTCTGCTGTCAGCATCTTCTGGAAAGATAATAGTTGGGTTACTAGCGGAATAAGTTATTAAGCTATAAAATATGAATATTCCGGCCGCAATTACTATCAAACCAGATATTTCTGTTAGTCTTAACTTTAAGAAATTAAGTATTTTTTCCATTGTTAACGAATCATTTACTGTTGTTTTTTAACATTTTTTGTACAATTGATGAAAATTAATCGTGAAAACCTTGAATAAACAGAAGATAGCCATTTTGGGCGCTGGATTAACTGCAAAAGCCATAGCTTTGGGGCTTTCAGATCTAAATGTGGATATTGATATTATTCAGCAAAAATCCAAACTGAATGTGGCATCTTCGAATGCGACTCTTTCCATTAGTGATGCATCTCTTAAAATTCTTGAAAATATAGGAATTAAAAAAAATCAAAAAACTTTTTGGCCTATTGATAAAATTATTCTTTATGATGGAATGCAAAATGAGTTGTCCGCTGATGCAGAATTTTATCATATAAAAAATAAAAAAAACTTAAGTTATATTGTTAAGAAAAATTATTTAGAAAAAGAACTGCAAAAAAGATGTAATAGATTTAATGTAGTAAAAAATAAAATTGTTTCGATTCAAAATGACACATTTTTAAAAACAATATTATTTCAAAATAAAAAAAGCAAAGATTACAATTTAATTATTGCAACTGAGCTAGATAATTTAAAAATTTTATCTAACGAAAAAAAAATTAACTGGGATTATTCTGAAACAGCTTATACGTTCTTAATTAAGCACAAAAAGATTACAAATACTGCTGCAAGACAATTTTTTTTAAAAGACGGTCCTTTGGCTTTTCTGCCTATTTCAAATACCGAAACTTCTGTTGTTTGGTCAGTTAAAAACAATTCCCATTCAGAAAAGATTATTTTAAATTTTAATGAGAGATTTGATTTTATTAATAATATTTCATTTAATTTTTATGACGTATTAAATGTTAGCAAGACAGTTGAAAAATTTGCTTTAACCTTTGAATTTTTGAGGAAAACTGCGCTTTTTAGAACTATTTTTATGGGTGACATTACTCACAAAATACACCCTATAGCTGGGCAAGGTTGGAATATGACACTTAGAGATATCGATATTTTAATTAGGGATTTAAGAGAAAAGATTAATAAAGGTTATGACATTGGAGAGGCTAATCTTCTTAAGGAGTTTGAAAAGAAAACCAAAACTAGCAACCTATTATTTGCCGTCTCGATCGATCTTATTAGAAAAGCATTCAGAGCTCAATCTCCTGCTATTTCTAGTTTACGCAAAAAAGGTTTTTCTTTAGCATCGCAGCCAGAAGTTATGAGCAAAATAATAAACATAGCAGATAAAGGATTGAGAATTTAAGTATGACTATTTATGCTTTGTCAACTCCTCCAGGAGTTTCTGGAATTGCCATTATTAGGCTGTCAGGAAAAAATTCTCTTAGTATCGCAAAGGAAATAGTCAGAGGATCTATTGATAAACCAAGAATGGCTATATTAAAAAATTTTTATGATTCAAAAAAAGAAATAATTGATGAAGGAATTGTTATTTGGTATCCGAAAGGACAGAGTTATACAGGTGATGATCTTGTTGAGTTTCATGTTCATGGTAGTAAGGCAGTTATAAATAAATTCTTAAATGAATTATCTTTCAGGACCGATTGTCAATTAGCCAAGCCGGGAGAATTTACCAAGCAGGCCCTTTTAAATAATAAAATTAATTTGTACGAAGCCGAGAGCATTGCTGATTTATTAAATGCCGAGACTGAGGGCCAAAGAGCCCAGGCTTTAAGACTAAAAAATAGTTCTCCTTTATTTATGAAGTGGAGAGAGAAAATTTTAGATGTCATGAGCAAGTATGAGGCAGCCATAGATTTCTCCGAAGAGGATTTGCCAGCTAATATTTTGGAAGGTAATGATCAAAAAATCAAGGAAATATGCGAAGAAATTGAGAACATGCTGGGAGACCACAAAATTGGAGAGATTATCAGAGAAGGTTTTAAAATAGCTATTTTGGGAGCTCCTAATTCTGGAAAATCTAGTTTTTTAAATCTTATGGCTAACAGAAATGCAGCCATAGTTTCAAACATGAAGGGAACGACCAGAGATATCATTGAAGTCCAGTTCCAACTTAAAAATTTACCTATTGTTCTATTCGATACTGCGGGAATTAGAGACACAAAAAATAAAGTTGAAAAAATTGGAATTAATTTAGCATTAAAAAAAGCAAAAGAATCAAATTTAAATATTTTAATTATAGATGGAACCCAAAAAAAAATTCCAAATGAAATAAAAAAATTAATTAATGAAAAAAGTTTATTGATTATTAATAAGCAAGATAAAAAATCTTTTAAGAAAAATTTTTATTTAAGAGAATTAAAAAACAAAAAATTCATTGGTCATTATGATTTTTCAACTATTACAAAATATGGTTATAATCACTTTATAAAGGAATTGGAAAATTTGGTAAGTGATCTTTATTTGAGTAATTCTAATACGCTTATTTCTAGAAATCGACATAGAACTTTATTAATTAAAACTTCTAAACATCTAAAAAATTTCTTACAAATTTCAAAATCCAAAGATATTGAAAAAGTAGCGGAAGAGCTAAGAATTGCCTCTAATTTCCTAGGTGAAATAGTTGGTTTTATCGGTGTAGAGGAAGTTCTTGGAAGAATATTCAAAGATTTTTGCGTTGGAAAATAGATAAAAAATTCTTCAATTTTATTAATACTCACTTGTAAATTAATTCCTTCGATATACATTTCGAGCATGGAAAGTTTTGATGTCGTAGTTATTGGTGGAGGTCATGCAGGTTGTGAAGCTGCAGCAGCATCTGCACGAATGGGAGTTAACACAGCTCTTATAACTACCAACAAAAATTCTATTGGCGAGATGTCATGCAACCCTGCGATCGGTGGATTAGGAAAAGGACATTTGGTAAGAGAGATAGATGCTTTTGACGGTGTGATGCCAAAAGTTTCTGATGCATCAGGTATTCAATTTAAATTATTAAACGCAAGTAGAGGACCAGCTGTTCGTGGACCAAGAACGCAGTCGGATAGGTCACTTTATAAAAAATATATGCTTGAAACACTAATAAGTCATTGTAATTTAAGCATTATTTACGATCCTGTTAGGTCATTTGTTTTTGATAAAAATGAGATTAAAGCAGTGATTTTAGCTTCAGGAAAAGAAATCAAATTTAAAAAAATTATTTTAACTACCGGAACTTTTTTAAATGGAGTTATTCATGTTGGTAACAAGATGACCCCGGCTGGAAGATTTGGTGAAGCTCCTACTCTTGGTCTTACAGAACAATTACAAAAATTTAATTTAATGTTTGGAAGATTAAAAACTGGAACGCCACCAAGATTAGATTCTCGAACAATAAATTTTGAAGGTTTGGAAAAACAGGTTGCAGATGAAAATCCTTTTTTCTTTTCAACGCAGACAAAAAAAATAAATGTAAATCAAGTTCCTTGCAGCATCACATATACAAATGATGAAGTTCATAAAATTATTTCTCGTAACATAAAAAAATCTGCAATGTACTCTGGCAATATAAAAGGTGTTGGACCGAGATATTGTCCTTCAATCGAAGACAAGATTGTAAAATTTGCCGACAAGCAAAGACATCAAATATTTTTAGAACCAGAAGGACTGGACGACTTTACAATTTATCCAAATGGCATTTCAACTTCTCTTCCAGAAGATGTTCAGCAAGAAATATTGTTTAAAATCAATGGTTTATCTAATGTTAAAATGATAAGGGCAGGATATGCCATAGAATATGATTATGTTGATCCAAGAGAGCTTAAGTACACGTTGGAACTTAAAAAAATTAAATCTTTTTATTTGGCTGGTCAGATTAACGGAACCACTGGCTATGAGGAAGCTGCTGCTCAAGGGCTAGTCGCAGGTATAAATGCTGCTTTGTCTTGCCAAGGCAAAGAACCTTTCGTTCTTGATAGATCTGAAGCATACATAGGAGTCATGATTGATGATTTGGTTACTAAAGGGGTGGCTGAGCCATATAGAATGTTCACTTCTAGAGCCGAATATAGGCTGACATTGAGAGCAGATAATGCTGATATTAGACTTTCTCCTATTGCAATTAAATTAGGATGTTTAGGAAAAGAAAGGATTAAAAATTTTAAAGATAAACAGGATGGAATTAATAAAGTTAAAATAGCTTTATCAAAAGTATATTTAACTCCAAATAAGGCCAAAAAGCACAATATTTCTATTTCTATGGACGGTGTTAAACGAAATGGCATTGAACTTATGGGATATAAGGGAGTAAACTATTCAAAATTAAGGGAAATATTTGCCGATTTACCAGAATCAGATGAAGATGTTATAAATCACATTAAAATAGACAATCATTACAAGGGCTATTATTCAAAGCAAGAGGCAGATATTAAAAAATTTAAAAAGGATGAAGGATTAAAAATACCAGAAAACATCGATTACGACAAAATAAGCGGACTTACAGCAGAGGTAAAAAAGAAGTTAATGCTAATTAAACCTGAGACTTTTGGACAAGCTTTAAGAATGGAAGGTATGACTCCTGCAGCGATTAACCTTTTATTAGCATACACAAAAAGATATAAATTTAAGCAATCTGCTTAAATGATTCTTACAAAATATCTTGATAGCATTGTTTCACGTGAAACACATAAAAAACTCATAAAATATGCAGATTTTTTAGTTAATTATAATCAAAAAATTAACCTAATATCAAAATCCACAGAAAAAATAGTAATGAGCAGACACATAGAAGATTCTGCTCAGTTGATAAAATTTATCGATAAAAATGCTAAAAATATCTTAGATATAGGTTCAGGCGCAGGTTTTCCAGGCATAGTGTTGGAATTAATAAAAAAAGACCTAAATTTAAATTTTAAAGTAGAATTATCAGAAAAAAGTATAAAAAAGTGCACTTATCTACAGGAGTTGTCTGATTATTTGAAAATAGATGTGGTAATACATAATGATGATGTTAAAAAAATTAAAAGAAAAGACTATAGTGTATTAGTTAGTAGGGCATTTAAGCCATTGAGTTTGTTTTTAGAAATTTTAGAGGAAGGAAGGATAAATTTTAATAAAATTCTACTTCTTAAGGGTGAAAGTCATAAAAAAGAGATGGAAGAGGCTTCGAAACATTGGGAAATAAATTGTGATCAACATGAAAGTGTTACTAACCCTCTATCGAAGGTTTTTGTAATAAATAGTGTTAAAAGAATTTAAGCTATGAATAGAGTCATTTCTGTAATAAATCAAAAAGGTGGAGTTGGGAAGACGACAACCGCCATTAATCTTGGGTGTGCTTTTGCCCAACTTGGTCAAAAAACTTTAATGATTGATTTGGATCCCCAAGGTAATGCCTCAACAGGCGTCGGCATTGAAAACAATGATAGAGAAAATTCCATCTACAAACTTTTAAGTGAGAGAAACAATTTGCAACATTACGTGAAGCAAACAAAAATTGAAAATTTAGATATTATTTGTGCCAATGTCGAACTTTCAGGTTTTGAGACCGAAGTTGCTGAAAATAAGAATAGGGCCTTTATTTTAAAAGAAATTATGAATGAAATAAGAGAAAAAAATCAATATAATCAAATACTTATAGATTGCCCACCATCACTGAGCTTATTGACGGTAATGGCCTTGGTCGCATCAAATTCTGTAATTGTACCTTTGCAGACCGAATTTTTTGCTTTGGAGGGATTAACTCAGTTATTAAAAACAATTAATAGAATTAAATTAAGTTTAAATAAAATATTAGAGGTCGAAGGAATAATTTTAACTATGTTTGATAAAAGAAACAAACTGTGTTCTCAAGTTGAAGCTGAGGCTAGAAAATTTTTTGGTGAGCAAGTTTATAATACGGTAATTCCGAGAAATATCAGAATATCCGAAGCTCCATCCCACGGCCTGCCCGTGTTAGTTTATGATAAATATTGTGCCGGATCTATTGCTTATGAAAAATTGGCAGTGGAAATTTTAGAAAAACAAAAAAAATTTAACTTTGCAGCGTAATGGTATTAAATAATTTTAAAAATAAAGGATTAGGAAAAGGTCTAGCAGCTTTATTGGGAGAATCGGATGTTGTTGAAAAAAAAATAGATCAAAATTTTAATACAGAAAAAATGTCTATTCACTATTTAAAACCGAATAGATTTCAGCCAAGAAAAAATTTTGATAAAAAACAATTAGAAGAACTAGCGCAATCAATTAAAACAAGAGGAATTATTCAACCCATTGTAGTTAGAAAATCTGATGAAAATACTTATGAGATTATTGCTGGTGAAAGACGATGGAGAGCTGCCCAACTTGCGCAATTACATGAAGTACCAGTAGTCAAATTGGACGTAGATGATGCTTTAGCTGCTGAATTTGCAGTTTTAGAAAATGTTCAAAGGGAAGGATTAAATGCTCTAGAAGAAGCAAATGGGTTTGATCTACTAATGAACAAATTTAATTATACTCAAGATCAGCTATCAGAGATGATAGGTAAAAGCAGAGCTCATATCGCGAATACTTTAAGGTTAAAAAAATTGCCTCAAGTAATTCAAGACATGATTATTAATGGATTGTTAACTCCAGGACATGCCAGGGCTTTGATTGATGTTGAGGGTAATGTCGAATTAGCTAGGAATATCGTGAATAATAATCTATCAGTTAGACAGGCGGAGTTTTTGGCTAAAAAAACTCAATCGATTGGATCCAGTTCCAAAAAGAGAACTAAGCAGGCAGAAGATCCAAATATTCTTTCTTTGGTGGAGGATATTCAAAATAAAACCGGGATGTCTGTATCTATTTCACACAAAAAAAACAAAGGTGGTCGAATAAGTTTTGAATATACAAATCTAGCTCAGTTAGATCACTTAATAAAAACTATCAAAGATAATTATTAAGCAAATCTATTCTCTAAACAATCTTTCGTAGAGGTGGTAATGATGAATTGTTGTAAAATAGTTGTAGAGATTTCATAATTTTTTTTACAGTTGATTTCAGTTTCAAAAATTATCTCTAGCAATTGATACAATTCTTTTAAAGTCCACCTATTTAATTGTTCCTTAATTATATTTTTCTCTTTCCAAAAAATAGGCGGCTTATAACTTTCTACTAATTGAGAAATATTTAAATGATTTGTATTTGATTCAAAAATATCAATTAATTTATTAACTTTGTATTTAAGTGCTGCAAGTATTTCATTAAAACTAATTCCTTGTGCATAAATATTATTTAAAACTTTATTAATATTTTTTTTATCTCCAAGAAGACAATAATTTATAATTTCAAAATTATCATTATCACTGGAGGAGTAAAAAATATTTTTTAATGTATCGTCAGTTATTGCAGAAGATTTTTGAATTAGTTGTAGCTTATTAATTCCATCATTTATGTCTTGTCGATTTAAATAATTTTTTTCAAAGATAGAGTTTAAAAGCTCTCGTGAAACAGTTATTTTATTATCTTTTAATTTTTGAGCTAAAATACTTTGTAATTGCTCAGGAGTGTCATTGTAACAAGCAATAGATGCAAAATTTTCAGAATTTTCAGATGCGGTTCTTAACTTTGATTTTTTAGTTAGCATATCTGATAAAAAAATAATCTTTTTTTCGCTACTTTTTGCAGATTCTAACTCAAGTTGGTCTAGAATTTTGTCAGAGGATTTTCCTATTATTATAATTTCTTGCTCTCCAAATAATGCATCAGAATTTAGAATTTGATGCAATAGTTCTGGATGTTGCATCAAATATTCTTCCTGGTAACGTTTGGGGATTAATCCTAGTTGAGTTTTTGCCTCTGCCAATATTTTATCCTCTATTTCTGAAATTAGCGATAAATTTTCGCCATATAAAAGAATGAAGTTTTTTTTCAAAAGATCTTTGAAGTTTAAACTAAAACTTTTAAAAATCATTTTTTGGTTTGATTTTGTTTAGCGACCAGCTGTAATTTAAATTTGATTTTTTGAGTAAGATTTCTTATTAAATTGTTTCTTTCGTTTCTTCTTGTTTCTTCGTCAGAACTTAAATTATTACTTACTGTCAATCGTTTAGCCGCTGACAACGTGTCTGTTAATAGATTTTTATTTTCACTATCAACCACATTCATAGTAATATTAATTGTTAAGTCTTCCTCCGTAGTAATTCCAGCAGAATTTTTAGTAGCAGAAGAAACACTTTCGGTTACAGTTAAATTTACAACCAAACCATTTGCATTATTTTTCTCATCAATATTTAAGTAATTTTTAATTAGATAATTAAGATCATTTTTGCCTGAATAATTTATTTTTTTCACATTAAGTTTGGACATATCAAAATTTTTTAACATTGGCTCAAAACCACATCCCGAAAGTAAGATAAAAATTATTGATAAAAAAAAGAATTTTTTATTCATGAATTACTATGTTGATCAGTTTATTTTTTACGTATATTTTTTTGATAATTTTTTTATTTTCAATAAGTTTTTTAACATTATCTAGCCCCAAACTCATTTGAAATAACTGCTCTTCAGTTAGCCCACTTTTAGCTAGTAAAATAGCCCTTTTTTTTCCGTTGATTTGGACAACTATGTTAAATTCTTCTTCCCTTAGTAAACTTTCTTTAAAAGAAGGCCACTTTTGTAGATGTAAATCTTTTTTTTTATTAATTTTTTCCCAGATTTCAAATGCAACATGAGGTGTGAATGGATAAATTAATATTAAAAATTGATTAAAATATTCTATGTAAATTTTTTTGTCCTGATCATTATCATTTAAAATTTTTGTAAAATTATTAATAAATTCATAAAATTTAGCTACAGCAACGTTAAAATGAAAATTTTCAATATTATGCGTAATTTCTTTTGTTAATTTATTAATTAATTTTTCTAAGTTCGTTTTTTCATTAGCAGAAATTTCTTTGCTATCAGAAATATTTAAAATTTTTTCCGAACAAGACCAAATTTTTTGTATGAATTTATAACAACCAGCAATACCTTCATCACTCCATTGAATGTCACGTTCAGGAGGACTGTCTGATAGCATAAACCATCGAACAGAATCTGCTCCATACATATTAATAACTGCCTGAGGATCTACGACATTTTTTTTCGATTTGGACATCGACTCTGACGGCCCGATAATTATTTTTTTATTTGAGTTTTTTTCGAAAAAATTTCCATCTTTTTCTAGTACGTCTTCAGGATAAGTCCATTGTCCATCTTCAGTTTTAAAAGTTTTGTGGCAAACCATTCCTTGAGTAAATAATCCATGGAAAGGTTCTCTAATCTCAAACTCTGTGTCTGAACTTATGGCTCTAGAGAAAAAACGAGAATATAATAAGTGCAATATAGCATGTTCTACCCCTCCAATATATTGATCAACTGGCATCCAATATTTGGCATCATCTATTTCGTAGCCTTTTTCTTTGTTATTACTGGAACAAAATCTTAAAAAATACCAAGAAGAGTCAACAAAAGTATCTAAAGTGTCTGTTTCTCTAATTGCTTTCATCCCTGTTTCAGGACAAGTCGTAAATTTCCAAGTCGGATGATGGTCAAGAGGATTACCTGGTTTATCAAAGTTGATATCTTCAGGAAGTCTAACAGGCAAATCTTTTTCAGGTACTTGAATGATTGCTCCATCTTCTCGATACAAAATAGGTATGGGACATCCCCAATATCTTTGTCTTGAGATACCCCAATCTCTCAAACGAAATGTTGTTTTTCCTTTTCCTTTATTTACTTTTTCAAACTTTTCTATGATTAGTTCTTTTGCTTTATCGACATCAAGACCATTTAAAAATTCAGAATTAATTAATATTCCATCTTCAAGGTATGCTTCCTTATTAATTTTAAATTCACTTTGTTTAATTCCTTTAGGAAGTATTACTGGTGTAACTTCTAGTTTATATTTTCTAGCAAAATCTAAATCTCGTTGATCGTGGGCAGGACAGCCAAAAATTGCTCCAGTACCGTATTCCATAAGCACAAAGTTAGCAAAGTATACCGGCAATGTTTTATTCTTAATAAAGGGATGTTGAGCAACGTAATTAGTTTTAAATCCGAATTTCTCAGTTTTAGCAATTGCTTCATCTGTATTACCAATTTTATAAGACTGTTCTTTAAATTCTTTGAATTCATCAGTTTGTTCGTACTCTTTGGCAATAGGATGATCAATTGCTAAGGCAATAAAAGATGCGCCAAATATAGTATCTGGACGAGTAGTAAAAATATTAATTTTTTTATTACTGCTTGAGGATGTTAAATCAAATTCTATTTCACAACCCTTGGACTTTCCGATCCAATTTTTTTGCATTAACTTAACTTTTTCTGGCCAATTAGTGAGGGTATCTAAAGATTGATTTAAATCTTCTGCATATTCTGTAATTTTAAAAAACCATTGAGATAATTTTTTTTGAATTACGTCTGCTCCAGATCTCCATCCTTTTCCATCTACCACTTGTTCATTGGCTAACACTGTGTTGTCAACTGGATCCCAATTTACTAAACTTTCTTTTTTATATACGAGTCCTTTTTTGTATAAATCTAAAAAAAATTTTTGCTGGTGTTTATAATAGCTCTCATCGCAGGTAGAAATTTCCTTATCCCAATCAATTGAAAATCCTAATAATTTTAGTTGTGACTTCATGGTTTCAATGTTGCTGTGCGTCCACTTTTTGGGATGAAGTTTATTTTGAATAGCAGCATTTTCTGCAGGCATTCCAAAAGAATCCCAGCCCATTGGATGTAAAACATTAAAACCGTTTAATCTTTTAAAATTAGCAATTACGTCGCCAAGGGTGTAGTTTCTCACATGCCCCATGTGAATTTTACCGGAAGGGTAAGGAAACATTTCTAAACAATAAAATTTTTTTAGCTTTTTATTATCGCTAGCTTTAAAAATTTTATTATCTTCCCAAAACTTATGCCATTTTTTTTCGGCAACTAGGTGATTAAATTTTTCAACTGACATTTTTTACAATTATCGCATTCCTTTTCATCCTGCAATTAAATTAAGAAAATTTAATTTTTTGTGACTTTGTTGTTTATCTAAAAAACTTTTAAGAGCAAACCCTAAAATACTGAGTTGCCAAACTTTTTGTATTTTGTCAGCGCCAATTCCACCCAGAGCATATACTTTTAATTTTGATTTAAAATATTTCTCCAACATAGAGAATCTTATAAACCCAAGAGGTCTTGTGTTGATGTGTGAACTGGTCTGATAAAGAGAAGATATAAAAACTCCCATACAACCCTGAGATATTTTTTTTTGTATTTCAGAGTAATTATGTGCAGAACCAATTACTTTCATTTTTTTTTGATTATTAAGATTCAAATATTTTAATTTTTTATTAAATGAGGGAATATACAGGTTTACATTTAGTTTTTGTGCCAATTGTAAATCATTAGCAATAAATAAATTATGACCAAATTGTTTGGAAAATCTTTTAATTTGTAATGCTCTATCTATGTAGTTATTTTTAGAATAGTTTCTGTAAATTAATGAGATGTTTTTTAATTTTTTTAACATAGAAATGTTGATATTATTTAATTCTTCTAAAAAAAAATAAATTTGTGTCTTTTTCATTATGAGCAACATAATACAAAATTTTATAAAAATAAGGGATGAATTGAATCAGGCTAGACTAAAATCAACTATAATTGCAGTGAGCAAAACTTTTTCTCTAGATCATATTAGACCATTGATTGAATTTGGACATAGAGTTTTTGGGGAGAATAAAGTTCAAGAAGCTAAGTTAAAATGGTCAGATTTAAAGAACAAAATAAACAATTTAGAACTTCACTTAATTGGATCTTTGCAATCTAATAAAGCCAAAGATGCTGTTTTATTATTCGATTATATTCATTCAGTAGATAGTTTGAAACTTGCATCGGAATTAGTTAAGGCAGAAAAAAAAATCGGTATAAAAAGGAAATATTTTATTCAAGTAAATGTTGGAAAAGAAAAACAAAAATCAGGCATTGAGATAGAGGAATTAAAGACGTTATTAGATTATTGTATTTTAAACAAATTAGAAATAGTAGGTTTAATGTGCATACCTCCATTTGATGTTGATCCAGTTCCGTTTTTTACTTTATTAAAAAAGTTAAATGATAAATCTAATTTATCTATGATCAGTATGGGTATGAGTAGTGATTATATGCAAGCAGCTCAATTAGGTTCCACTCATATCAGGGTGGGTAGTAAAATTTTTGGTTTACGTATTAACCAGTAATTTTTATTTTTTCTTTAATTTTTATTTTTTTTAAAAGATCTAATAAATCTTTTTTATTTAAAGCAATACAGCCAGCGGTAGGTTGGTAGCCTGATTTAGCAATGTGTATAAAAATGGCACTTCCTTTTCCTTTGATAATTTTTTTGGTGTTAAATTCAATAACCAAAATTAAATCATAAAGATGATCTTTTCTGAACATTCTTTCCTTATGAGGATTTTTTTTTAAAAAAATTAATTTATTATAATTTTTTTTTTTAGGATTATCTTCCCAAGCCATATTTTTATGGATAGCCTGGTATGGTAATTTAGTTTTAAGATTTTTAATTCTATCCGTTCTCACAAATAGCCTCAGTAAATCAAAAGTGCCTATGGGTGTGCATCCATCACCCTCTGTTTTGGATATAGTGAAGCCATTTCTACCATAAGCGCACTTATATCGCTTTTTCTTGTACCAAAGTTCACCCTTATTATTTACTATAAGCATAAAAATTTATAATTTCATTGTATGCAAAATTATTCAATAGTTACAGTTGGCTCAGACGTATTTTTTGAGTGTATTAAGGAGCAAAAACTTGACTATCATATGAACCATTTACAAAGTTTTAAAGAGGTTAATAATCTTTTTAAAAATTATAATGTGCAAGATGGTTTTGTATTTTTATTTTTTTTAGATAATTTAGATAAAATAAAAAGAGCAGATGTTAAAAAAATTATGTTTCCTAAAATTTTCTTTTCATCTGACACTAAAAATTTCCAAGATCTAAAAAAAGACAACTTGTTTAGTACGTTTTTACAGTTACCTATCAATTTTTTTGATTTGGAAAAAATTATCAAACTTTCTATTTTAAAATTTAAATTTCATTTTCAAACTAAAGTTGAAATTGGTCAATATATTTTAGATAAAAATAAAAGGTCATTATCTTTAGGAAGAAAAAATATTAAACTTACGGAAAAAGAACAGGATATTATTGTTTATTTGTTTGGAAAAAAAGAGGGCGCAAGTAAAAAAGATATTATGAAGGACATTTGGTCATATTCGGATCAGGTAGACACACATACCTATGAAACTCATTTGTATAGACTACGTCAAAAAATTCAGACGAAACTAAAAGATAAAAAGTTTATAGAAATTAAGGACGGAAAATATTTTCTTAATCAGTAGGAGAAAATGAAAAAGAAAAATCCTGTAGCAAAATTATTAAGAACCTCATTATTTAAAAAAAGGGTAGTTAAGCCTAAAAAGGGCAAGGGTAGTTTTAAAAGAAGAAAAAATAAATTCGTTTAATAATATTAATGTAATCTGGCACCAATTTTTTGAATAATTTGTGAAGCCATTTCTGTTCCTTTTGATAAGCTCTGCTGAATAGTCATTTTGTTTATATATCCATGTAAAAAGCCAGCAGCGAACAAATCTCCTGCTCCTGTTAAGTCAACTAATTTAAGATTTTTTTGGCTTTCACATTCAAACACTTCATTATTATATATGGCAACGCTGCCTTTTTCAGATCTAGTTATAACAATTAATTTTCCGAGATTTTTTCCAAATTCTACGACCTCGTCAAATGAATTGGCATCTATTAAATGTAAAATTTCCTGTTCATTGGCAAAAGTGATGTCTAATTTAGTTTTAACTAATTCTAAAAAACTATCTTTGTGTCTTTCAACACAAAATTTATCAGATAATGACATGGCAGTTTTTTTTGCTAATTTAAATGCCTTCTCAAATGCAGATTTAGGCTCTCCTTCATCCCACAAATATCCCTCTAAAAAAACAAGATCACTTTGTTTAATAGATTCTTCACGAATATCATTAGCATTAATTTTTCCAGCTATACCTAAAAATGTACACATGGTTCTCTCTGAATCGGGAGTAATTAAAATCAAGCATGTTCCTGTAGGAATAGCTTCTTTTTTTTTGTTATAAAAATAATTTACTTGTTCTTTAATTAAACTTTGTTCGTATTTATATCCCAGATCGTCATCATTCACTTTTCCAATAAAAGCAACTTTATTTCCAAGTTGAGATAAGCCTACGATACTATTAGCTACGGAGCCACCAGCTATTGTTTCTTTAATAGTTAAACCAGCCAAAAGTTTTTGAAATTCTTGTTCATCAACTAATTTCATCGTGCTTTTAGTTAAGTTATTTTGTAGTAAAAAATTATCATCTACTTTGCAAATAACATCAACGATAGCATTTCCTATTCCAATTATTTTCATTTATTTAGTTATCTTATCTTTAAATTTACAGTATTTAATAATTACACATTCTTTGCAATTAGGATTTCTTGCTTTACAAGTATATCTTCCGTGAAGCAATAGAAGATGATGGGCATCTTTTAAATATTGGCTGGGTACTACTTTATACAAATTTTCCTCCACCTGATCGGGATTTTTTCCAATTGCTAGACCAGTTCTGTTACTTACCCTAAATATATGAGTATCTACAGCAATAGTAGGTTTTCCAAATCCTTCATTAAGAACAACATTGGCTGTTTTTCGTCCAACACCAGGCAGAGCAATTAATTTTGTAAAATCATTTGGTACTTTGCCTTTATGTTGTTCAATTAAAATTTTTGAGAGAAAATAAATACTTTTAGCTTTATTTCTGTATAAGCCAATTTTGTTAATTAGTTTTTCTATTTTTTTTTGACCCAATTTAACAAAATCTTCAGGCCGATTATATTTAGGATAAATATTTTTAGTAACATTATTAACATTCACATCTGTACATTGTGCAGAAAGAACAACGGAAGTGAGAAGTGTAAATTTATTTGTATATTTTAGGTCGCTTTTGGGATTTTTGATAATTTTAGAAAGAGCTTTGAAGATATCTATACTTTGAGTGCTCACTTATCTAATTTGTAGCACATCATGCATATTATAAAGACCAGGCTTTTTATTAGCCAACCACTTAGCGGCATTTAAAGCGCCGTCAGCAAACAAATCTCTAGATTTGGCTACATGTTTTAGTTCAATGGTTTCTTTAGGAGTTTGGAATATTACTGAATGAGTTCCAGGAATCTTTCCTTTTCTTTTTATAAAAAAATTTATTTTTCCAATTTTAGTTTTTCCTTTTTTATTAAGAAAAGTATTTCCAGTTATTTGATCTAAATTTTTTCCTTTACCTTGAGCAACTGCATGACCTAGCATTAAAGCTGTTCCTGATGGATAATCAACTTTCATCTTATGATGGGCATCATGAATTTCGATTTGATATTCGTTTAATATTTTTTTAGATAAAATTCCAGACAGGTACTGCATTAAGTTTATTCCTAGGCTCATATTACCTGACTGTAGAATAGCTATTTTTTTTGAAGCTTTAATTATCTCTTTTTGTTGTTGTTTGTTAAAACCTGTAGTTCCAATGATAATCCTTTTTTTAAGTTTAGTGGCTAACTTTAAAATTTCTGAAGTACAATTAGGCCTGGTAAAATCAATAATGACATTTGTATTTTTTAAAGATTGAATGGAGTTTTTTTGATAATGAATTCCATTCTTTTTAATTTCTTGTTGTTCAGTAACACTTTCTAGCTGAAGTTTTTTATCTTTGAGAGTTTTTTTGATCAGTAAGGAACCCATTCTGCCCAAGCCCCCACTAATAGAAATTTTAATTTTTTTCATTTATTTAAATTATCCCAAAAACTTTTAGCTTTTCTAAAAAAAGATTCATTTTCAGGATTATTTTTAGAGTCTTCCAATTCTTTAAATTTTTCAAGCAGTATTTTTTGTTCTTTGCTAAGGTTTACTGGGGTCTCAACTTTAATTTGTAAATATAAATCCCCAAACCCTCCACCTCGAAGACCAGGCATTCCTTTGTCCTTTAATCTCAATTGTTTTCCATTTTGTGTGCCTGCAGGAATTTTTACTTTAGATTTTGATCCATCAATAGTTGGAATTTCTATAGTAGTTCCTAAAGTGGCATCAGCTATTGAAATGGGCAACTCAAAATACAAATTTTCCTCTGACCTTTTAAAAATAGGATGTTTTTTTAAGGATATATATACGTACAGATCTCCCTGAGAACCTCCTCTGGGACCAGCCTCTCCTTTTCCTGCAAGTCGCATTTGCGTTCCATCATCTACACCTTTAGGAATTTGAATAGAAAGAGTTTTGTTAACCTTATTAGTTCCTGCTCCTCGACATGATTTACATGGATTAGAAATAGTTTTTCCTTCTCCACCGCAATCAGGACAGGTTTGTTGAAGAGTAAAAAATCCTTGTTGTGCTCTTACTTGACCGTGTCCACCACAGGTGTCACATGTAGTAGGTTTGGATCCAGATGCGGCTCCAGTACCTGAACATTCAGAACATTTTTCAGAAGTTGGAACGTTAAAAGTTTGTTTTTTACCTTCATAGGCTTCTTCTAAAGTGACTTCTATATTTATCTTTAAATCTGAACCTCTTTTAGATCTAGAAGAAGATCTCCTACTGCGTCCACCAGTAAAATCTCCAAAAAAATCATCAAAAATACTTGAGAAAGAACCTGAGTCAAAACCACCAAAATCTTCAAATCCTCCAAAACCACCTTTTCCACCACCTCCATTTTCGAAAGCAGCATGACCGAATTGATCATAATTAGATTTTTTTTGAGAGTCAGATAGTACTTGGTAGGCTTCTGATGCCTCTTTGAATTTTGCTTCTGCTGATTTATCCCCTGGATTTCTATCAGGGTGATATTTCATTGCCTGTTTTCTATAAGCAGATTTTATTTCTTCTTTGGAAGCATTTTTAGAGACTCCAAGTGTTTCGTAATAGTCAGCTTTTGCCATGCCCCTATTTAATGCTTAATTAAAAATTAAGCACTATCTTTTTTATCTTCTTTTGAGTCTTTTACTTCTTCAAATTCAGCATCAACTACATCTTCTTTTTTTTCTTTTCCAGACCCTGTGCTGTCGCCATCCCCAGTTCCCGGCTTTGCTTGTTGTGCTTTGTATATTGCTTCTCCCATTTTCATGGATGATTGCATTAAAGTTTGTGTTTTCGTTTTGATATCTTCAACATTGTCAGCTTTAATTGCATCTTTTAGAGATTGAATATCAGCTTCAATAGTTTTTTTATCTTCTGCAGAAATCTTATCACCATGTTCTTTTAAACTTTGTTCAGTTGAAGCAACTAAACTATCGGCACTATTTTTTGCATCAATCTCTTCTCTCTTTTTTTTATCAGCTTCTTTATTTGCTTCGGCATCTTTGATCATTTGCTCAATTTCGGAATCACTCAAACCACCAGAAGCCTGGATTTGAATTTTTTGTTCCTTTCCAGTTCCTTTGTCTTTGGCAGAAACATTGACGATACCATTGGCATCGATATCAAAAGTTACTTCTATCTGAGGAACCCCTCTTGGTGCAGGAGCAATTCCTGTCAATTCGAAGTTACCTAACGACTTATTGTCAGCTGCCATTTCTCTTTCACCCTGAACTACTCGAATAGAAACTGCTGGTTGATTATTTTCAGCTGTTGAAAATACTTGGCTTTTTTTCGTTGGTATTGTTGTGTTTTTTTCAATAAGTTTAGTCGCAACACCACCCAAAGTTTCAATTCCAAGAGATAAAGGTGTAACATCTAATAAGAGAACGTCTTTCACATCCCCCTGAAGAACACCAGCTTGAATAGCAGCGCCCATTGCTACCACTTCATCCGGATTTACGCTTTTGTTTGGCTCTTTTCCAAAAAAGTTTTTAACTGTTTCAGCAACTTTTGGCATTCTTGTCATTCCACCCACAAGAATTACCTCTCCTATTTCCCCGGCAGTTAAACCCGCATCTTTTAATGCTGTTTTGCAAGGTGCTATAGTTTTTTCAATTAAGGTTGCAACAATAGACTCTAATTTAGATCTAGTTAATTTAAGATTTAAATGTTTAGGTCCTGTTTTATCTGCTGTGATAAAAGGTAAGTTAATTTCAGTTTGAGTTGCTGATGATAATTCAATTTTTGCTTTTTCTGCAGCTTCTCTTAATCTTTGTAAAGCAAGTTTATCTTGTTTTAAATCTATTGCATTATCCTTTTTGAATTCTGCAGCAAGGTAATCAACAATATGAGCATCAAAATCTTCGCCACCTAAAGTAGTGTCCCCATTGGTTGATTTAACTTCAAAAACGCCATCACCTAGTTCTAAAATAGAAACGTCAAAAGTACCTCCGCCAAGATCGTATACTGCAACAGTTTTAGCATTTTTTTTATCTAATCCATAAGCTAAGGCAGCAGCAGTTGGTTCGTTAATAATTCTTTTTACTTCAAGACCTGCAATTTTTCCCGCATCTTTGGTTGCTTGTCTTTGTGAGTCGTTAAAATAAGCAGGAACAGTAATTACTGCTTCTTTTACTTCTGATCCTAAATATTTTTCAGCTGTCTCTTTCATTTTTTGAAGAACAAAAGCAGAGATTTGACTTGGTGAATATTTTTTTCCTCTTGATTCTACCCAAGCATCTCCGTTATCAGCTCGAATAATTTTATAAGGAAGTCCTTTGATATCTTTTTTAACAGCTTCACCGTCAAATTTTCTTCCGATTAGTCGTTTCACAGCAAAAAAAGTATTTTCTGCGTTTGTTACTCCTTGACGTTTGGCCGACATTCCTACTAGTTTTTCATCACCATCAGTGAAAGCTACTACAGAGGGAGTAGTTCTTGCTCCTTCTAAATTTTCTAAAACTTTTGGCGTTGCTCCATCCATTACGGCAACACATGAATTTGTTGTTCCTAAATCAATTCCTATAATTTTTGACATAATTCTTAATCCTTTTTTTTAGTCTTATTTCTTAATTGTTAGTTGGATATGGGTGATCTTTTTGAGATTACAACCTCTATGAGGAATTATTTTTTAGGCTTTTTTTGTTGATTTTGCTATGTTTACTAAGGAAGGTCTTAAAAGCCTATCGTACAGCATGTAGCCTTTTTGTATTTCTTGTACGATAGTTCCTGGTTCTTTGTCACTTTCAATTTCACTTAATGCTTGATGGAAGTTTGGATCAAATTTTTTATTGAGACATGTAATATAAGTTATGTTGTTTTTTTCCAGGGTAGTTGAGAGTTCTTTTTCAATAAGTTCAATGCCATTAGTAATTTCCACAAACTCTTGATCTTTAAATTTTTCATTATTTTTAAAAATTGCAAAAGCCCTGTCCAGATTATCAGTTAAGGCAAGTATTTGAGATGCAAAATTAAACGATCCATATTTTAATATGTCTTCTTTTTCTTTTTCGTGATTTTTACGGAGATTTTGGTTTTCAGCTAATAATCTTAAAACTTTATCATTGAGTTCTGCTATCGTTTTTTCTAATTTTTCAGAGGTATTTTCTTCAACAGGAACATCTGAATTTTCACTTGAATTCTCATTTGGAAGATTGTCTTCCGAATTTTTATTAATACTGGATTCTTGATTAAAATCGGAATTTTCGTTTTTTTCTTCTGTATTCATTTTGTTTATAATTTATAATGCAAGGGTATATAGTAACAAATTATTAAATTCCAAGGGCAAATAATGCGAAATACTAGAAAAAATTTAGAATTAAGAAAAATAGAAATAATTCCTAATTATATAAAAAATGCAGATGCATCCTGCCTGATCAAATCAGGCGATACCCATGTCGTTTGTACCGCGTCTATAGAGAACAGTGTGCCAAGATGGTTAAAAGGATCAGGAAAAGGATGGGTCACTGCTGAATATGGAATGTTGCCCAGGTCGACAAACGAGAGAATGAGAAGAGAGGCTTCAACCGGAAAAATTGGTGGAAGAACATCTGAAATTCAAAGGTTAATAGGCAGGTCTCTTAGAGCAAGTTTGGATTTGCAGTTACTAGGTGAATATTTAATCACTATCGATTGTGATGTCTTACAGGCAGATGGAGGAACAAGAACAGCGGCGATCACGGGAGGATATGTGGCACTTAAAATGTGCATTGACCTTATGATCAAGCGAAAGCAAATTAATCATAATCCTATCAAAACTTATGTTGCTGCCATCAGTTGTGGAATTGTACATGGAGAAATTCTAATGGATCTTGATTTTGAGGAAGATAGCAAAGCAGATATTGATTCAAATTATGTAATGAATGATAAAAATGAAATTATAGAATTACAATTAACAGGAGAAAAAACTACTTGTAGTGAAGAACAATTTTTAGAAATGCTTCAATGTTCTAAAAAATCTATAAGAGAAATAATCTTGTTACAAAAAAAAATATTAAGTGAACAATCTTAAAGATTTAAAAAAAATCGATACTATACTTATAGCTACTAATAACCCTGGAAAATTTAGGGAAATTAAGGAATTGCTTCCCAGAAAAATAAAATGCTTTTCCCCTAAGGATTTTAATCTTAAGGAGCCAAAAGAAACTGCAAAAACTTTTAAGGGTAATGCTCGTCTAAAGTCCACATATTGCGCTAAATTAGCCGGTATGATTGCAATTTCAGATGACTCGGGTTTAGAGGTCAAGGATTTAGATAATCAACCAGGAATCTATTCAGCTAGGTGGGCTGGCAAAAGTAAAAACTTTAATATTGCAATTGAAAAAGTAAAAAAACTTTTGTTTAAAAAAAAATTGTTGGAATCTAAGGCAAATTTTACATGCTCAATTTCTGTTGCCTTTCCATCGGGCAAGGCTTTTCAGGTAGTGGGAAAAGTTTATGGAAAAATTTGCTTTCCTCCTAAGGGAAAAAAAGGTTTTGGTTATGATCCAATTTTTGTTGCAGACGGAGAAAAGAAAACTTTTGGACAGCTTTCTCCAAGATATAAAAATAGAATCTCGCACCGATACAAAGCGTTTGAACAGTTAAAAAAATATTTCAATTTTAATTAATTTTTACAAACTCGCTATTTTTAATCTGGTATAAGTTTAATTTTCTTTCTGCAAAATTTAGGTTGTTAATTTTAAAAACTCCACTTCTGCCTTTAAATTCTTTCCCGACAAAGTCATCGACTGTAAATAATTCATCTTTTTTTTCATACCAAATAGATGCTAACAAAGGGATTGTATCATAGGCTAAAATTTCGATATTAGAGATTTCTAAATTATAGTTATTTTTTAGTTTTTTATTGAGATCCTGAAAACTTTGATAATCGATAGATGGAAAAATAATATTTTGTAAAGAAGGCTCAACTAAAATTTTTTTATTAAACCATTGGTTTAAGGTTATAAAAGTAGCATCTTTATAATTAACATCATAATAATCAAAAAAAGAAATTACACTTATTAAATCATCATCAAAAACTGGAACTATTACTTGCTGATAATTGACACCTCCAAGTGTGTCAGTTTTTTCAAGTAATTTAGCTTTTTCTATATCTTTAGGGTTTTCGGATTTTTTTAGTTGCGAAATATAATCAAGCAATCTTTTATGACGATAGTTATATGATGTTGCAGTTTTGGCTTTTTCATTGATTTCATTAAAATTAGAATATTGATATTTTGTTTTGATAGGTATTTTTTGTTCTTCTATTTTTTTTAATATAAGCTGAGAAAATAATGTGTTGTCTGAAAAAAATATTTTTGATTTATTTTTTTCATTTAAAATATTTTTTAAAGCTAAAACTTGACTATCAATATTAAGTCCAAAAGAAATAACATTTTTAGGTAAAGTTACATTATTATTACTAAGTGTAATAAATATATATTTTCCAAAGTTTTCTTCGTTAGAAATAAATAATAAATTTTCCATAAAAATAGGCCCCAAAATAATATCTACCTTTTGAGTTTGCAGTTCATTAAATGCAAATTTAGTACCATCTTTAGTTCCCCTATTATCGATTGGAACCAATGTTACATTTAAATTGGATAATTCGAATATGGTTAATTCAAAAGTCTTTAAAACTTTGTTGCCAATTTCTTTATAGTCTCCAGTCAGCGGTAATATAGCTCCGATTCTTAAAGTCTGATTTTTACTTTCCGCAGCAAATGTTAAGCTTAACAAAAGAAAAGATAGTAAAAAAAATTTAATGGAAATTTTTTTCATAAAATTGTGTTAATAATATACTAAACTATATGGTGGAAAATAAAAAAAACAATCTACTGTCTCCTGCTCTTTATGTAGTTTCTACGCCTATCGGCAATCTTTCGGATATAACATTGCGCGCATTAGAAGTTTTAAAAAATTCTGACTATATTTTATGCGAAGATACCAGACACTCTTTGAAGCTTTTAAATTTTTATAAAATTAAAAAAAAACTTATTTCTTTTCATAAATTTAATGAAACAAAAAACATTAAAGAAATTTTTAATGATATTAGTGAAGGAAAAATTGTTTCTCTTATTTCTGATGCGGGAACGCCTTTAATATCAGATCCGGGAGAATATTTAATACAGTCTGCACATCAGCAAAAAATTAAAGTTGTTTCTGTGCCTGGACCTTCGGCCGTTACAGCTATTATGTCTATATCAGGTTTTGAAACAAAATTTTTCTTTTATGGATTTTTATCAAAAAAAAACAATGAACGATTAGAAGAATTAGAAAATTTATCAAAAATTAATAACTCTATAGTTATTTACCTCCCCGCAAGAGATTTAAAAAAAATATTAAAAGAATTTGAATTATATTTTAAAGAAAGAAAAGTATTTGTTGCAAGAGAATTAACTAAGTTACATGAAACTTATTATTTGGGAAGTGCAGGAGAGTTACTACAAACAATTAGCAATAATGATCTAAAAGGTGAAATAACACTTGTTATTAGCAACAAATCAGTAGATTCTAATATTGATAATAATATTGATCTTGTGAGTGAGATAAAACTTTTGCTTAACAAAATGTCAGCAAAAGATATTGCAGAATATCTTGCTGAAAAACTTAAAATGAGTAAAAAAATTATTTATCAAAATATTTTAAATATTAAGAAATGAAAAAAATAATTATAACTTTTTTATCTTTTATTATTTTAAGCGGTTGCGTGGGTGTTGGATCTGAGGGTGTTCTTGGAACAGGAGTTAGCATTTATACAGATCCAAGAACTTTGGGAACTCAAATTGATGATTCTATAATGCAGAAATCTTTGCTGATTAGAACTGCTCAGGCAAATAAAAAATATATTATAGATATTTCGTCTAAAGTAATTGATGGGCATATTGTTTTATCAGGAAAAGTGGATACGGTGGATGAAAAAATTTTAATGACCAAGCTTGCTTGGAAAATAGAAGGCGCCAGATCAGTTAAAAATAATATTGAAGTTAGAGATAAGTTTTCTTTAAAAGATTATTCCAAAGATCTTTTAATCACTTCACAAATGAAAGTGGCCATGTTGGCTAATAAAAAAATAAGTTCAGTAAATTATAATGTAAACACAGTTAATCAAGTAATGTTTATTTTTGGAATTGCTGCCAATGAATCAGAAAGAAGAGAAGTTATGAATGAATCTTCTTTAATTAAAGATGTTAAAAAGGTGGATGCAACGATTTTTTTAGTCGATGATTTATCTAAAAATAAAAAATAAATTTAGTACTTAATTGTTTCTGCAGAATAAGCCGCTATGGAGGCTAAGTTTAAAATTTCATAACTAGTAGATCTTAAAGGCGCAACCTCGATTGGTTGTGCAAGTCCAATCAGCATTGGGCCAATTACTTTTCCTCTACTTAATTCTTTTAGTAATTTGATAGAGATAGCAGCTGCGTGTATGGAAGGCATAATTAATATGTTTGCATTTCCTACTAATTCTGAAAAAGGGTAAGTTGATCTGTATTTTTTATTTAATGCTACATCAGGCTGCATTTCTCCATCAAAAATAAAATCTGCTTTTTTATTTTTTAAAATTTCAACTGCCTTGGCCACTCTTTTTGTTCGATCAGTTTCTGGCTGACCGAAGGTAGAGTGAGATAAGAAAGCAACTTTTGGATCAAGACCTAGTAATCTAGCAACTCTGGCACAAGATAATGCCATTTCTGCAAGTTGATCTGAGTCAGGATATTCAATTACGTTGGTATCAGCAATAATGATTGTTTTTCCTTGTTGAACAAAAATGCACATTCCAAAAACTAGTTCATTTTCTCTTGGACCCACAGATTGCATTAATTTTTCAACAGTTGCTGCGTAGTGTCTGGTATTTCCTGTTACCATGGCATCAGCATGTCCACAGGAAACCATGCAAGAACCCCATGTTGCTCTATCTGTTTTTACAAGTCTGTTACAATCTGCTTCGAGAATTCCTTTACGTTGCAATTTATTGTATAAAAATTTCACGTATTCCTCACTTCTTTTTTTGTCGGAAGAATTGGAAATCTCTATTTTATAATTTTCGTCCAAACCTATTTGTTTGAATGTTTCTTTTAACTTTTCTTCGTTAGCTATTAGTACTGGCTCTCCTAATCCGCTATTTTTAAAAGCAACTGCAGCTTTTAAAGTTTCAGCATCTTCCCCTTCAGCAAAAACAACTCTTTTTTTCTTACCTTTAATTGTAGTATTAATTGCTTTCATGAAATTCATCGATTGATCTAATCTTGCTGCTAACTGATTTTCATATTTTTCAAAATCTTGAATTGGTTTTCTAGCTACCCCACTGTCCATAGCTGCCTTAGCAACTGCCATAGGAATTACGGTTATTAATCTTGGATCAAATGTAGATGGAATAA
>Ga0222713_10000384_pt1 | contig 49520 bp, 57 predicted proteins | sample C33_649DmetaG_FD_165061 | JGI IMG/M metagenome (GOLD analysis project Ga0222713, IMG submission 165061) | Estuarine water microbial communities from San Francisco Bay, California, United States - C33_649D | ecosystem: Environmental > Aquatic > Marine > Unclassified | place: USA: California...
ATTATTGGGTTAAATGTAAGACAATCGCCGCCGCGACGACGATTACCGATGGAACAGACAGATCCGCAAAAAATGCTTTCGCTGCCCAGTGTTTAGGGTTAAGTCCACCGAATAGCGGCAGATCTTTGCGGAGCTTGCTTGGGGATGCTTTGATGGCGCGATACTCTGCTTGAGAGATCTCTCTGCCAGCAAAGAAGAATATTCCCGCAACCGCGCCGATGAATGGATTCTTGCAGACAGCATATCCGATGCCTTGGAATGCAAGGCAGATTAGAATGTGGGATATGTTTAGATAATTTTTCAACGGAAAGCATCTCCGACTTCACGTTTTGCTTCGTTGATTAGCTCACCGATTAGTTGGGAGTAGGTGTTCGCTGTAACACTTGTGACTGTGTTTTCACGAAGCCTTTTGAGTGAAGCGTTTATGGATTCTAAGTATGTCATTATATTAACCTGTATGCTCGCCAATTTGTTGTAAATGATCCAGAACTACATGCCAACTGAACACTGTTACCGCTTATAGAAAATGTAAATGTCGCTGTACCAACACTATTTTGGGAGATAATTTGAGGCCCACCTGATTCTCCTTTAATGGTTGCTTCAGCACCAACATGGCCTCCAACATGAACAGCTACAACCTTCCATATTGCCCCATCTATCCCGCCATTAAAAAGACCGTTAGGCGTTGTATATATAACCAATCCGTCAGCGCCAAAATCTCTTTGATATTCTAATGGGTCACCAGAATTCTTAATATTATCAAGGTGAGCGAGAACTACATTAGCCGTATTGTTATTGTAAAAGTTATTACCAACAAAAGCCTTACATCGAGCGGCAGATGAATTGAAGTAAACACCGTATTCTTGGTCTGTCCCAACATCATTACCGATGCTGTTCCCGGTAATAGTAATTCCATAAGTATCTGAGGCAGAGACAAAAATTCCAGATTGCTCAGAAGGTATTAAGTTTGCACCATCATTGTTTCGCTCTACAACATTGTTAGCTACCATTGCTGGCCCGGCTATATAGATTCCTGAGTTTTTGTTGTCGTAGACTCTATTGTTTGTAAAATTAACTGGTAGTGTTGTTGTGCCAAGATAAACTCCAGCGGCTTGATTATTCCAAACCAAATTATCACTCACAACTCCAAAACCAACACAAGATATCCCAGTAGAGCCGTTATATCCTACTTGATTGTTTGTGAAAATACTGTCTCCACCAGCCAAGAATGCTCCAATTCCCTTGTTTGACAGAAAAGCGCAAGCACGAATATCCGCATTATTAGACGATATTGCTCCACTGCCATAATCGTAAGATTTAATAGAAAGACCGTTTTCAGCAAACTTTACAACAACTACATTTTCTAATCTGACGTATCTCGCGCCAGATATTACAATACCGTTACCAGAAGTATTTGTTGTTGCTGCTGATGGAGCCTGTAGTGGGGATTTGTTGCCAAAAAGTATAATGTCTTTCAAACCAGAATGAACCCGATAGTCACTAATGGTCTCACCAACGCCGGGTGAATAGCGAAACAAAATCATATCGGTGTTTGCGCCATCAGCAAGTTTTAGCGCCGACCCACCAACTTCAAATTTATTATCAGTAAACTGATTCTTAAACCAACCACCTTCACCGATAACAAATACTCCTTGTGGAATTGTTAAAGTTGAGGAAACGATATACTCATTATTAGACGCTGGAATAAATACATTTTTCTTATCCGTCGCGGCAAAATCAATAGCTGCTTGAATTGCAGCAGTATCATCCGCAACACCATCGCCGACTGCGCCGAAGTCTTTTACATTAATAACATCAGCAAAACGATCTTGCAGATTGCGTGATTCCGTGGTTCCTGTGGCAGTAATAGGTGCAATTTTGGCCTCGGTGACAGACCCGTCTGCTATCTTGACGGTCGTCACCTCTCCGTCTGCAATCACCGTGTCCCGCGTTAGACCGATCACCACCTCGATAGTCGCCCCGGCAGGCGCAGCCGCGCCCAGCGTCAGCGCGGAGCCGCTGACGGTGTAGCTGTCTTTTTGCTGGTACACGCCGTCGATGAAGACATTCGTGCCGTTCGTGGTTCCCTCGGAAGAAAGCGTAAATTCGACGGCAACGCCGTCGCCAGTGAACCGATCCACAACAACAACATTGTTGTTCGGGATGCCAATGGGAACCCACCGCCCGTCATTCAGATCGTTTGCGACATCGCTCCCCGATGTATGCGCCTCAACGCACAACAACGTCCCGCCGTCAGACGTAACAATGTCACCCACCGCGTAGGCCGCGCCAGCGCCCCACGCGCCTTTGATATTGCTGGGGTTCAGACCGATCAACGCAAGCGCGTCGTCTGTCATCGAGTCCACATTGACCACCGCAGACAGCTTGCCGTCATCCCGCTGGATCTCAGACAGCCGCGAGATCGTCTGATTCACAGACGACTTGATTGCCTCGTACTCGGCGTCAAGATCGGCGCATGTGTCTGCCAGCGTCAACTGCGGGTTCAGCGCGTCGGATGAGAAATTATTCTGCCGTTGGTAAAGTGGTGGGACTTGTGACATGGTTGTTGGTTGTTGCTTGCCAGAGTGTAAAATGTTTGCCGCGATGTCAAGAAGGACTACTCAACAGATGACTGGGGCGAGGACTGATCAGAATGCGGGAGATGTTGAGGTATTTTTTCAAATTTTAAGCGTTTTGAGATTGCTCTAATTTAGCAATCCTTTCTTCTGCTTCTTTTAGTTTGTCAACCAAGTAAGAAACAGCAGCCCACAGATACGGGGTTCGTTTGCCTTGGTCTACACCCCAAGGCACATACACAGCACCCTCTGTTCCTTCCTCAACTTCTTCATCGTCCTTGAACCAACCGCCTTTAGTTGCGAGGTCTTCAGAAACTCCATAAGATGTCTGCGCTCCCCATCCAACGGCATATCCGCCGCCGCGCTCTGGTTTCCAGTTAAATTCTCTAACAGGGTCTGCTTTTATTATATCAATGGCTTTTTCGGCGGGGTATTCTCCGATAAAGTTTTTTGCTTTTTCATCAGATAGCACATTGTATGCAGTTCCAGTCCCGCTTGTTGTAATTGATCCAACTTGGTTATTTGTGTTATGAAATGTTAGATGCTCTCTTGTCGAGGAAGTAATCGTTTGAGTTCTAATTGCTGCTGAAGATGCAGAAGCTACTGCAATGTGCATCTGCGCTCCCAACCCATCGATTTGAGAGGTAGCAGTATAGAGATAGTTAAGACCAGTATACTTTGTTGTACCAGTGTTGTTAAAATTGTACTCAACATTACCGACGCTACCACCAAAAGTTTCAGTAAAATCACCGCCATTGTGAGCAGTCAAATAATTAGCACCACCTGCGTTGTATGATGTGACATATGCGCCATAATAATGATTAGCTGTGCCAGATGCGTTTGTTATTTGCAATGGATAAGTATTGGAAATATTATCAACAGCTTTTAGTGTTATATAATTAACATCCGCCATGTTGCGAGTGTATTTGTCAACGAACATTCCAACATCAGCACCATTAACGTCGAAGTTACCAACCATCCAAACTGAGCTTGGTGGATTGCCATTAGCTACGTTTTCTCCAGCAGTAAAAGCAGCGCACAATCCCAATTTACTTGTAAATACATGGAAATACCCAGTCGTCCAGCTTGGCGCAGTTAATAGAGATTTATAAGCATTCGTTAGTGACCCACCATTAAATACTCCATTATTATTCCACAATGCATCCGCATCAGCATTAACATAAAGAAGATTGTTTTTATATCCATCAAGCCCCTCGCCTGACCTTAATCTTCCAGTTCCAATATAATATACCTTATTGGTGGTAGAATCATAAAATCCACCCGGAGGTCTGCTTTCACTTAAAATTCCTGCATCTTGAGAAATGCCCCAATTAAGAAGGTTGGTGATCTTATAAACTTGAAGGTTGCCTGTGGCTTGTCTTACATAGGCCAACCAACGATCAGTATCTCCAAGACGAATAACGATGTTTTCACTTGTGATGGTTGATCCAGTGACATCTAATACGGTAGACCATGTATTTCCGTTATCGACGGTTGTAAAAGCGTCGAGTCCACCAGCATCGATGTACCCAAAACTCAAAAATCCAGTTGCGTCATTTCCGCCTTGACTGGCTGGAAATGAAATAATTCCTGTAACAGAAGCAAATGTATATGTTGTGCTTGATGTGGGAACTTCTAATTTTGTCCATGTAACTCCTTCATCATCAGAATAAATAAACAGAGGAAATTTGTTGTTTGCGGGAGTAGCGGATGCTCTGTTACAGAAGAAACCAATTCGACCATTAGCCATTACTGCGAGCTTGTCTGGGCGAGAATCAGTAGTTGGGTCTGTTTGGATTAAACGATCATTTACCCAAGACAAACCAAAATCATAAGAATCTGCTGCACGAACTTCAGTTCCATCCTCAGTTCCGTGCTGTGTTCCCTTACGATATATTTGAACCCATTTAGTAGAATTGGGTATTTCCACAACAGAACCCCAAGCATAATGAGCGTCCCTTTTTTCGCCAGCTATTAAGCGCAATCCAGTTCTTCCGAATGGAGTATTTTCAGCCACTAATCCAAAGTCTTTGACGTTCACAACATCCGCCATGCGTGTGACAAGATCACGGGCGGTCGTTGTGCCTGTAGCTAAAATTGGAGTGGTTGCGACAATGGCATCGGAAAGACCGGGAGCGAGCTTGGCTGACGTGACGGCCCCGTCTGCGAGCTTGGACGAGCTGATTTCTCCATCGGGGATCTTCCCGGCGGTTATGCTGGCATTAGCGATTTTATCTGTTGTGACCGCCCCGGCGGGGATCTTGGTCGAAACAACCGCCCCGTCTGCAATCTTGACCGATGTAATCGCGCCGTCCTCCAGCGAGCCTGTTGCGATGCTGCCTTCTGGGATCGAGATGATGTCGTCGCGGAGCTGGCCGTCGTCGCGCTGAATTTCGTTGAGCCGCGAAATGGTCTGATTAACCGAGGTCTTGATGGCTTCGTACTCTGCATCAAGATCAGCAGCCGCCATGCCTATTGAGTAGTTGGGGTTCCCGGCGTCTGTTGTGAAGTTGTTTTGGCGCGTGTAAGGCGTTGGTGCTTGTGACATGCGCGGAGATTATTGTTGGCGCATGTTGGTTGGCAAGCGAAAAGTGACGGGGGCATCTTGCCCCCGCACTTGGTTTTTCAAAAATCAGAAATTTTGTCGGTGGGGGTGATGGAAATTTTTATTTTTTTTTCCGCCCCCCCGTGGCGGGGTTGCCCCCCCCCGCTTTGTGCCTTGTATGGGCAGTGACAGGCGTTGCCTGTCAACGGCTTACGCGATTGTCGGGCGGAATGTTGGGCGCATTGCTGTCTGTCTGCACGTCAATCGTCGGCCCTACGTTGCGTAGCTTGGACAGCGCCCCTTCTCCGCGTGCGATGAACGATTCCAGTTCTGTCAGCGACATTTCATGCAATGGCCGCTCGTGCGCTGGTAATCCGGCTTTGTCTTGCTCGGCCTTATGTCCGGCGGCTTCCAGACTCCACTTGGCCGCTTGGAAGCGAACTGGCGCGGGATTGGATGGATCCGCCATGAGGTCACGCATGGTTCGCAACCCAAGCGCGGCCAGATCCGTGTTTATGATGGCCGAACGTGCCGCATGAATTGCGGCCATGACGTGCGGCGTGCGGACTAACTCAACAGCCCTTGCTGCTGGCTGAGCGTATCCGGCCGCCTCGGCCGCTTTGGTCTGCGTCATGCAATCGAGAGCAACGTGCCGAACGAAGGCGGCCTGCATTGCTGTCAGTCCGGCGCTGTCTCCGGCGCTTGTTTCCATGTCTGTCATTGCTGGCCGTTAGCATGTCCGGCGCTTGTTTTCAAGCTATGAAAAAAACGAAAAAAGATATTGCACTGTACACGTTGTCTGGTATGTTGGCCGCACCCTCAGAGCAAACAACAACAACAAACCAACCGCCGAACCGCTTAAAAGCTGGATCCGGCGACAACAACAACAACAACAAAATGACAAACGAAAACACCATTGCAGAAATCGAACAGCAACTCCCCCGCCCCGCTAAAATCGACAGTGCCAACCGCACACTGGTACGGCGCTGGCTGACAGCGCACGGCGTGCCTTACGCCATGGCCGGAAAGCTCACGGTTGAGCAGCTCGGCAATATTTACAATGAGCCGGATGCCGGAACGCGTGCTGTCGTCATGTCAGACATGATCAACAGCAACGAAGCCAACAACGCCACGCCTCCGGCGGCTCCCGTGGCCGTGGCCGCTCCGGCGCCCTTGCCTTCCGGCGATGCACTGGCGGCGCTTGGATCCGCACTTGCGGCGCTTGTGCCAGCTCCGGCGATTGATGCCGACGCCGTCCGGCGTATCGTTCGGGAGGAGGCCGGAATCGCTCCAATCCGTGTCAAGATCGAGAGCGCCCATCACGGCGAGATTGACGCCGGAATTCAACATCGCGCGTTCCCGTCGCTCATGCGAAAAATCGGCGCTGGCTGCAATGTCTGGCTTGCTGGCCCTGCCGGAACAGGCAAAACAACAGCGGCGCACAATGTGGCCAAGGCGCTTGGCCTTCCTTTTTACTTCAACGGCGCGATTGACTCGGAGCACAAGCTCCTTGGCTTCACCGACGCACAAGGCCGCATCGTTTCTCGCCCATTTCGGGAAGCGTACCAGAACGGCGGCGTTTATCTTTTTGACGAAGTGGACGCGTCACTTCCGGCGGCGCTGCTGGCGTTCAATGCGGCGCTTGCCAATGGGCATTGCGACTTCCCCGACGGGATGATCGAGAAGCACGCCGATTTCCGTTGCATTGCAGCGGCGAACACCTACGGCCACGGCGCAACGCACGATTATGTTGGCCGTGCGAAAATGGACGCGGCGTTTATCGACCGCTTTGTTGCGCTCGACTGGCCGACAGACGAAGCGCTGGAACGCTCACTGGCGCTGTCACGCATCGAGGATCAAGCCAAGGGCGGGCAATGGGTCTCGCACGTGCAACAGTGCCGTGCGAACGTGAAGCGGCTCGGTCTGAAGGTCGTTGTTTCACCGCGTGCATCCATCCACGGCTGCATGTTGTTGCAAGCCGGAGAGACTTGGGAGGACGCCGAAACCGCGTGTATCCGCAAAGGGATGCCGGATGAAGCATGGCTGTCAGTTTCTGGCCGCAAATAATCGGGAGGACACTGACATGATCACTAAACAAGTTAACAAACGCGGGCAAGTCGAGTTCGCTTCACCGTCAGAGTTGGCCGCATACGTCCGGCAGGAGATCAAAGCCGGATCCGACGACTATCGCTGCAGCAAGGACTGGACTGGCGAAACGCTTGAAGAGGCGCTGGAATTCACGCAATCCGGCAATCCTGCGCGCGTGCCGGAGGCGGAGCGTATGCTTGATCAAATCGAGGCCGACATGGAACGCATGTCGCCGGAGTGGACCAACGACGTGGCCGGAAGTCTGCCGGACGTTCCTGCATTTCTGGCCGGATCGCCGGAATGCATGCGCCGCCGCGTGCAATCGATCAGTGAACGCGCTCCCGTGCGCGTTTTCGTTGACGTTTGCAGCTCGGCCAGCATCGACCACGAATTGCTGACAAAACGCGGCGTGGCAGCGCTGGCGCTTGTTATGCAATTGATCCGGCAAGGGCGCTCAGTTGAGCTGTACACGTTCGCGTCACTTGACGGAAAAATCGGCGGCCAGTATTGCCCCATTGTCCGGCAGGAGACGGCCCCGATTGACATTGCCTCAGTTGCGCATTGTCTGACTTCATCCGGCTACAGCCGCACATTGTGCTACGGCGCTGGGCGTGCGCTCAACAACTACGGCGGCATGTTCTCAAGCCACTTTGTGCGCTACGGCACTTGGCAACAGCGCGTGGCCGGATCGCTGAAAACGCTGGCCGGATATGCAACCGACAAGGATATCATCCTGCCAGCGCCGTATGAGACTGACCCCCGAAGCAATGAACCGCATGGCCTTGTTTTCAAAGATCCGGCGGCATGGATTGCCGCATGCATTGCGGCTGTCAGCAACGACTGAAACAACAACAACCCAACAACAACCCAACAACAGAAAAAAATGGAAAAAACACTACACTTGATTGAAACAGAAACGGCGGCTTTTGACGCACGCCGATACGGGAAGCCGTGGATTGCCCTTGTTGATTTTTCGGAATCGACTTCCGGCAAGTTTACATGGGGAAACTGGATCGGCCAGAACGGCGAAGCCGGATTGCTTCTCTTGGAAGCGCCGGAGGGCGCTATCGTGGCCACTGGCCAAAAAGACTACAAAGCGCGCAAATACAGCTCCGGCCCTTCATGGTGGAAGGTATCGCCGGAAGGCCAGCTTGTGCCGATCGGAACGCGTGCGAATGCCTACAAAGCGTTCAAGGCTCAACAGCAGGAGGGGGGGAAATGATCAGCATCGTTGCGACCCGTGGCGCTTCGTCAGAGTTCCCTGAAGCGTTCCTTCATTCATGCCTCGACCGCCATTTTTCCGGCGATTGGGGCGAGGTTTGCGAAGAGGACAAAGCCGTGAACGATGACGCCATGGAAAACGGCGGTCGCGTGCTCTCGGCGTATTCACTGAGAGGTGACCGTTTGTGGATTATCACTGAGGCCGACCGCTCTGTAACAACCTTGCTGCTGCCGGAGGAATACTAAGCCATGAAAAAAATCATTCATCACCCCGCCAACGCAGCCGGATCCGCACCGCAGCGCTACCGCCCTGCAGCCATACCGCCGGATCCTATCTGGCAGCGCCGGAAGCGTGCGCGCCGCGTAGCGCTGGCAATCGACACGGCCTTTTGGCTGATCGTGGCCGGAATCGTGGCGGCGCTGTACTGGTACAGATAACGCCGGAGCGCTGGAATCGCCGGAGCGCCGGAAGTGGCCCCATCTTGGAAACAGGATGGGGCTTTTTCGCGCCGTGAAGCGCCCTACAGCGCGTTTTGTCTGTCAGACAATACCGCGACAGCGGGCAGACAGCGAAACGCTGTATGCGCCAACGTCGCGCAAATGCGCGGCATCCGCCGCCGTGCGTGCGCGTGCGCGGCGCGTGGGTGCGCCTCCCGTAGGCGCGTGCGTAAAACCCTGCGTTTTGTTTTTCTCTGTATATGGAGGGGTTAGGAAAATTCCAAATTGAAATTCAATTTGATTTTCCCCCTCATATGGACGAATTAGACTTTTTTCAAAGCCGGAGGCAAAAGCGAAAGCGTTGCGATGCAACCAGCATCCTGCACGCGCACCCAATTTTTCTTTACAATCAATTCGCAGACGCGGGAGTCATCCCCCAGAATCAGCCCCTTGCGAACAAAGGCATCCGGCACCAGCTTCGCTAAGTTATCGACATCGGGAACACGCAGGTGCGGCAGACCGTACCTGTCCGCGTTACGCTTCTGCGTTGGAAACTGGAAATACAGCTCACACCTCAAGGCTTCGCCTTTCGCGCCGAGGTAGTGCGGAACGAGCTTGTCACCGCCAAGATTCATCACGGTCTGCCGTGCGTAGAACTCGCAGGCGTTCGTCCATCGGCGTGCGAGCGGGTCTGCGGTGGCAATGACGCGGCCTTTGGCGAAGCGTGGCCGGGGTTGCGGCCTTGGCGTGCCGGGGATGTAGAGCTGAACGGGTTCGTAGATGCGGGAGTCTGCGGCAGTCTTCATACAGCGAGAACAAATTTGATTCCGTGCCAAGTGCGACCAAACTTCAGAATTGCACGCATATTGGATTCCTTGATGCCGTAGTGGGCCGCGCATTGCCGCACGCTGTCGTAGTGCAGCCACTTGCCTGTTGGCTCCAGTGCGGCGACCTTCTTGGGACTCCACTGCGGTGCAACGCCTGTCTTGCGTGTGCGCTCCCTTGCGGCATCCAGCAAGCTGTCGCGCAGCTTGCGCTTCGCGCGCGCTGTGCTCCGCTGTGCTTTCATCTTTGCGGTGATGTTCTCGCGCCACTCTGGATCTTCCCATAGCCGCGACATGCGAGCCGAGTGTTCAGCGCGTTGCCGCGCCACCAGTTCGGCGTCTACGGGCGTTGGCGGTTGTGGTGGGGTTGTGGGTGAATGCTGGTCTTGTTGGTCGTGCATGTCGCCTTTACACCATACCCTCGCATTTATGTCAACACGGAAAATTTGGGGATGGGGGCGGCGCGGAACTGGGGGAGAACATGTGAAAGCGACGAGTACACTTGCGCCCGAAGGGAGTACGCAAAGTGGAACGCAGGAGCGTGTTCACATAGTGACTACTAAATAGTAGAAGTAATTTATTACCTACTATTAGTAGGGGGATCCGTCCTCTTTTCTCCCAAAGTGACGAGGGAGAATCACGCAAAGCGTTGAGCTGTATGAACTATTCCAACCAGAAAAGTGCAGGGGCTGGATATACCAACCTCCGTGAGGGATAGATAGATGTTTCCCCCTCTGCATTTCACCCCTAAAAGCGTCACCCAAATTATCCGTGGAGACAGCCAAAAAATATTTTTAAATTTGTTATTGACGAGGGTGAATCCTGTGGCATCATCGCCCCGCATGAAACAGCACAAACCAACAGCGACCACCACCGAATCGGCATCGGCGGCATGGCGCAAAAAGAACGCCGACCACGTCCGCCGCTACAAGCGGAGCTACTACCAGAAGCAAAAAGCACAGCGTGAAAACGACACGCTTTCGCTCAACTCAATCGCGCAAGCTGTCCTCACCATTGCGGCTCAACTCGACCGCATCGAGACAACGCTTCACCAGCTCCAAAACGGGCCAGCGATCAAACCAGCGGCCAAGAAAACAATGTTCTCATAAGATGCAAACTTTTCTCCCATACCGTAACTTCCTTGAATCTGCAAAGGCTCTCGACAACAAGCGGCTTGGCAAGCAACGCGTGGAGTGCCTTCAAATCCTCAACGCCCTTCACGATCCGTCCTACGGCTGGCAGAACCATCCAGCCACCAAAATGTGGTGCGGCTATGAGGCATCGTTAATCAACTATGGCGTTGCCGTGTGCTACGAATGGATCAGTCGCGGCTACAACGACACATGCCTTCCAAAGATCGACGCTTTCCGCAATCGCATTATTTCCATCAACACCGATTCGCCTGCGTGGATCACGGAAGACTTTTGCGAGTCCCATAAATCAAACTTGATTCGCAAAGACCCAAATTTTTACAAGCCTATGTTCCCAGACACGCCGGACAACCTTCCGTATGTCTGGCCTGTCAAGTAAACCAACCCAAACCAAACCAAACAAACCAACCCACCAACTACACATAAAATGAACATTACAGCAATGAAATGCAGAGTCCCGAACCTGTGCAGAGTCAAGGCGGCAACAACCCGTGTCACCCACGGGTTTGATTCCTGTCTGCCCCGCGAAGCATACCCGCGCCTTGCGCGGCTCTGTGCGTCCAGCAAACCGCGTCTGCGGCCTGCGGTGTACCCGAACGGCAACTCTCAACCAGAACTATTCCAATGAAAGCTACCCTTGAATTTGATCTCCCCGAAGAGGAACACGAACACAAATACGCGCTGGCTGGCACAGACGCGCTACTTGTCATCGAAGACATCCTGAACGAGATCCGCTCCGCGCTGAAGCACGGCTGCGGCGACCTCTCCAAGTACCGCGACGACGATGGGAGTATCCACAGTTCCTGCGACGAGACGCTTGAGCTTGTCCGCGAGTACATCATCACCGCAAAGCAAAGCCGCGAACTACCAGAATTAATATGAGCCAAGACGAACTCTGGGAAGCGTATGCAACACGGAACCCGTCATTCGACGGGGATGACAAAGTCACCATGTCTGCGGCGGGCCTGCGAAAGCTATTCGCCCAGACGTGGTCAATCGCCTACGACAGCGGCTACCGCAAGGGACTGCGCGAGGCGACCGAGACAGCGAAGCGAGAGCAGCGCGGTTATGGCGAAGTTGACGCCCTCAACATCTTCAAGGGCATCTTCAAATGATCATGGACATCCTTAACTACATTGCTAACGCCGTTGCTCTGCTGGCTATTGCGTGTCTTGTCATCCTGTTGTGGGGAATCTTCGACGATAACGACAAACATGGGTACTGAAAACGACATCCTTGTCACACGGGATTTGCTTTGCGCGATCATCGAACAAGCCGCAGTCGATGCGGTCGAGCTACGTTCATACAAAGACAAATCAAAACAAGAAGCCAACGAACACCACCACCGCGATGCGGTGGATTTCTTCCACGGCGAACTTTACACGGACATATGCGATGTGCTGAACCTTGCGTCAGACACGATTCGTAATGAAATTCTGCGTAAGGTGGAAAAACAACGTCAGAAGCTAATCAAACTAATAGAACATGAAAACGAAAGAGTATCCGAAATGGGCATGTCGCCCGTGTGGGATGGAACACGGAACCAAGATGCGTACAGTCTGCTGTTGGCATTACGGCAAATGCGATGTCTGCGGAAAGAACGCGGAGGTGACGGAGCCGAGGGACTTCAGCCACTTCAGGAAGTGGTTCGACAAGAACAAGACATTTAAATGAAATGCTCTGTCTGCAAGCAGGAATCTGCGGTCATCGACACGCGGATCGTAAAAGGCAAACGCTACCGCAAGCGCAAATGCGCTTGTGAAGGCGCGTGGTTCACGAAGGAACTTCGTATGTCTGGGCCTTGGCCGTATGTGGATCCGCGCATCAAGAAGCCTAAGTCAAAGAAGCCAGAACCAGAACCGCAGCCATACACGCCTGCGGCGGAAGCATGGGGGATAAAGGTAACGAAGGAATCTCCTGACTGGCTTAAAAGAATTGCCTTGACGTTAGGGTAGTTTCGCATCAATAACCAACTGGCGGTTTTTTTCATTTTCCCGCCTTTTGGTTTGTGCAAAACCAAGGGGAGGCAGGTTTGGTCGCCTGTCTCCCCTTACTTTTTTTGCAAATAGATCAAATTTGGCTTGATCTGCCAGTATTTTTGTTCTCCAGCTCAACTTTCAGCCGCTGCGCGGCTTCGTCTGCTTCTTGTCTGGCGATTGCGACTTGCGCTTCGTTCGGCGGATCGCCTTCGGTCATAATGCCGATGCGTTCGTCGAACGTGTATTGCCAGTGATCCTTGAGTACTTGAAATGGAATGCTCATGAGTCACTAAACGGGTTTACGACTTCATCACGCTTCATTACGGCGTTTTGTGCTTGACAGAACGCATACAGCGACCAGTCGGGGATGTCCGTGTACGCGCCAGCCGAGATCTCCGCGCCAGCTTCGTCTGATGCGAGTCGCCCAGACGGGGCGTCAACGTACTGCTTGGACTTGGAGCCACGCACCGAGCAACCGACGAGCTTGCCGTCTTCCATCGCGGCGGACAGAAGCCGGGGAAGCTCCGCGTCACCCAAATGACGGAGAGTCGGCGGCAGTTCAGCCCGTCTGCGGTACAGGCCGCTCGCCGAGTTTTTAGCTCCCGTGGTGTATGGATGTCCGCGTTCTGCCGCAAGACGGCAAGCAACGATCAGCCACGCTACGCGTTCCGCGTATGTGTCGCCTGCGAACATGTCGAGGTGCGTGACGTCATCCATCAGTCCGCGATTGTTCCGCAGTAGTGTGCGCTCGCCTTTCATTAGTCCGTGGATGTTCGCCTTGGCGACACCGAAACGCCAGAGCGCATTTTGTTCTGGCTTCATACCCATCGCCTTCATGCGCCGAGCGTAGTCGCCGCAGGTGAACATGCCGAAGTTGATGCGGAAGTACGACGAGATCGCAGACGATCCACGGATCGCGGCGTTCAGATCCTCCAGCGAGGCGATACGTTGATCCTTGGATGTCTTGCGAACGTGGTGATTGACGATGAGCGCGGCGTCCAGCTCGCCGCAGACACGATGCGCTTCGCGCATCATTTGCGAGATCGCCAGTGCCGAGTTTTCATCGCCGTGACTGACGCTGTTGAGCGTGTCGATGCAGACCAGAACCAGATCGTCCAGTTCTTTGAGCAATGCCAGCATTTCTGCCCAGCGTTTCGACGGGCGGGATTCGCCTGTCTTGTGATCGAACTCGACAAGCGGAAACGCGCCACCCAGCCGAGTCATCGGCAGGATGATCAGCTTGTCGCCAGCCTTGGCGATGCGGTCGTCGCTGTTGATCTCCAGCAGGCGTCGGTGCATTTCTGTCTGGCTGTCCTCGCACAGAATCAGCACCGCTGTGCCGCCACGAATCACCTTCTGACCGCACCACTGCGTTGTCGTGCCGTCATACGACGCCAGCTTCAAAGCAAGGTCTGCGACCTGAAATGTCTTACCCGCCCCGCCCTGCGCCACAAACAAGTGCGGCTCGCCCTTGATGACGAGATCATCGACAAGGTACTGGTGTTCGGGCTTCGGGTTCGTGATCCATCGGTGCGCTGCCCATGACCGCAAGCCCAGACCGCCATCGCGGATCGATTCGTCAACGATGGGTTTTTCCTTTTCTGGAAACGGGCCGTGGTGACGCACATCGTATGTCGCCAGCATCTCAAACTCGCGCTTGATTCGGTGATCGGGCCATGCGGGTTTCATGTAGTTCAGCACCCATCCGTGCGTGTAGTCGTATGCTTCCTCGATTGTCATCTCGCCGCGACGGGCCATCGATATGTGCAGCCCCGCCACCTTGTTGAACTGCCCCCAGCGGGTGCGATCCTCGCCGTTTTCGTACACGGGTGTCTGGAGCGCGTCTGTGGCGGTCGTTCCCATTCCCCCGGATGTCGGGGAGAACTTCAGCTCGCCCGATTGGAAGTCGATGACGTTGCCTGTCTGCGGTTGCTGGATTGCCCACGGGCTGGCAGGCATCACCTTCAGCGCGGCTGACATGTCGGTCAGACTGTAGAACCGCTCGCTGGTGGACTCGATGGTGCAGGCAGACGGGATGCCTTTCTTGGCGTGAACCGATCCTGCAACACGTACTGGCTGATGTGCGCGGCCAAACGGGTTGCTGTCCACGCCCAGCCCCATGCTGATGTCGCCGCCGCACTTCCGCGCCAGCAGATCACGGGCAATGATCGCTTCGCGGATGTCGTCGGTCGGCTCGTCCAGAACGTAGTACACATGCCGCTTCGGCGTGTTCTCTTCCGTTGTGCCGCCCGACAGAACAACCATCGTCGGCTCGCCCAAGTGCGATCTCATGTATTCCAGCTTCGCGTCTGTGTCGCCCGAATCCAAATCCGCAAGGATGTTGGTGAACAAGCTGACGTTCTCCGCTGTGCCGCGTTGCTCCCGCAGGATGGCTGGAACAACGAAGGTAGCGACTTGGTTCTTCGCCCACATCGTGACGCAGTTCATGACGCCTTCTGTCGGATCAGCCAGCGACGGCTGGAAGAAGTTGTCGCTGCGATAATCGCCTTCCTGCGGCGTGCCTTTCTCGCCAATCCCCCGCAGACACAGGTGCGTGCGGTCGTTCCACTTGACACGCCCGAACAGCGTGCCGAAGAACTGGATTACTTCATCTTGGTTTATAAGAGACGATGCGTATGCCGCATCGAATTGGTCGTTGGTTTGTGTGTTGGTCATTTTAATTCTGCTAAAAGAGTTCTGAATGCTCGCTCTGCGGTGGCAGGCACGACTCCGTTGCCGAGGAGTCGGAGTTCGTCGGTGCGATTGTCGCAGGAGACACACAGCTCGGCATAGTCCACCCCACCGGCAGGCCCATCAGCGTCTCGACCCAGCGAGGGTTGAGCTTCCCTGTCGCCTTTGCTTCCACTTCCACATTGGGCTGCTTGTATTGAACTATCGTTGAATCTCGGTGACCGCTCTTGTGATCCTTCGCTTGTGGGGTTGCCCATTGCGCCGCCATCTGCCTGCTCAATGTCACCTTCCCCTCCTCTATCCGCTTCTGCGCCACTTCCGGCGTTGAGGCCAGATGCGAGTCGCCCATGATCGGCGTTGCCCATTGCTTTTTCTGCTCCGCTGCAACATGATCCCGCAGTTTGTATTTCCCCGCACAGCCCTCCCGCATCTCCATCACTCCTCCCTCGCCGTCCGATGCTCCCGGTGTGCGCCAATCCTGTTGTGACTCTGGGCGGCTCCCATGCGTGCTGGGGTTCGCCGGGGCGGGAGGGCCATACATTTTCACTGTTGCCGCAAGCAAAGAATTTCTCTGAATGTGATTCGTGCAACTCTTCGACCCCAACGGCCCCGTGTCTTTCGAGTCGTTCGCTTGACAGGTGGGCCAAGATGAAGACCCGCTTGCGCTGGTGAGGCGCACCGACTTCGCTCGCGCTGAATATTCCCCACGACACCTTGTAACCCAACTCTTCCAGATCGCTGATGACGCTGGAGAGTCCCAACGAGATGTGTCCTTCGACGTTTTCAAAGAAACAGAGTCGAGGCTGAATAACTCGTATTGAATCTCTGATGTAGGGCCAGAGGTGTCTTGGGTCGTTTTCTCCTTGCCGCTTTCCTGCTGCGGAGAATGGCTGACAAGGGTATCCCGCAACAAGGATGTCCACTTTTCCTCGAAAGCCTTCGCATGGGAAGGTTTTAATATCCGTCCAAAGAGGTGCTGCGTCCATGAGTCCCGCTTCCATTTTGCTAACCAAGTTCGCAATGGCGAATGCTTCGATCTCACCATAAGCGATTGTGAGCAGGCTTGGGATTGCTCGTTTAAGTCCAAGAGAAATGCCTCCGTATCCGGCGCACCACTCAATGCATGTAGTTGTTTTGGTAGTATCCACATTTATTATTATTGTTGTTGTGGTTGTTGGATCACCTCATCCAAAACGGCTTCGCCGTTGTGATCTCCGTTGGCTTGCTCGAAACTGTCGTGGAATGACAGTTTGTCTTGTAGTCGCAAAAACGGCATTGGAAGTTGGCTGCGTCGTCTGTGATCCGAGACAGCTCTTCCGGGCGGGATGACTTCACCACCCGCAGAGCGCGGTCAGACACATCCTGCGCGGTGCGGGCGTCGTACGGGACATGCTCGTAATGGATTTCGCCGTTGTTCTTGTTGATGGCAACGAACAGACCGCCGTTCGGAACATCGAAGTAAGCGCAGTACGTCTGAATCTGCGCGTAGTACACGGGCTTGGATTCCTTGACGCCTTTCTTCTTCGTGTCGTTCCACGATTTGTCGTTGAGGCTTTTGCACTCAAAGACCAGCGGGTACGGAAGATCGATTGGCCCTGCGTGCAGGATGCCGTCGCAGTGACCGCCGAGCTTGCCGTCTGCCACGAAGAAGCCGATCTGCTTGCCGTCCTCGTTCTCGTTCTCCAGCTTGAATCCAGCCAGCCGCATGTATTCAACAACGCGGTCTTCGTAGTCATGTCCCGCATCGAAGATGCGGTATGTCTGGCCTGAAAATCCTTTGTCTTTCGGGGTGTGATGGAACTCGTATGCCAGCTTGCGCTCGCACGCCTCGCCCCAGCGCGATGCGCCAAGGTATTGGCGCGGTGTTTCTTTCTTGCGTTCGGTCTGGATTGCTTCGTCCACGATGGGCGCGATGCGATCAGACACGTCGTTTTCGTTTTTGGTTTCGGGTTTGAACATAAATTATTTTTTCTTTTTGTAATACTTTGTCATTGCCTCCAACAGCTCGACTGGCTCGCCTTCGCCCGTGTCAAGGAATTTTCTGACAGTGTGCGGAAGATCGTCACCGCGAAGGTGCATCGGTGAGAGCTGGCGCAGCGGGAAGGCAGACATGTGGATCTCCAGTTTGCCTCCATTGCCCAGCCCAAGGAACGGGATCAGTGGTGACTTCATCCGTTGTTTTCCTCAAAGCCAGCGATCTCTGCGGCACAGCGTGCGTAACCAGCCGCATCGACGAATGTGTCGCGTGTCGGCGTGTAGCAGGCACGGGCGATCTTCAGAATCAACATCATGACCGCCGCGTCGTATGAGCTGATCGGCGCGGTTGGGTCTTTGCGTGCATTCAGATACCAGTTCCAGCCGTCTGCGATGCGCTTGTGGTTTGGTTCTGCCGCGTCATAGTCACGGCGGCGTGCGCCGCTCGTGACTTCCAGTGCTTCTTCAAGGATGGATTTCATAGTTCGACGTTGAAATAACTGGCGTCTTTTTTCATCTTTTCGTGGAGGTGGGAAAGCACCGCGTCGGCGGTGGTGTAGGGATGACCTTGAGTGAGTAGGTTCAACACTTCAAGATAAATGCCACCAAGAACCAACTTGTACTCTGGGCCGCGCAAGTGCGCGTCCAGCTTGTGCGGGGTTTCATCCATGTCGATTTCGATTGTTACTTTCATGCGGCGATTTTGTTGTAGCAGTGGGTTTGTATGGTTTTTTGGATTTGTTTTTCGGAGAACCGCCATGTGATCAGGCACGATGCGCGGTAGCGGGAGACGGGAGCGAATGTGTCCAGACCAAGCATTTCACGTTGCTTGTCAGACGGGGCGAGCGACAGCCATGATCGGCTCTTGCGAGCGTTGCTTCGGTCGCCGTGCATTCGCAGGAAATCATCCGCGCTGGAGAGCGCGGAAACCTTGTCGTGTTCGTCGGCAACGATGACTGTGCGCTTGTCTGCGTCGGCGCGGCAGACAGCGAACCAACGGTTCCCGTAGTTCACCACAGCCGCCCATGCGCTCAGACCGTTCGCTACGACGACACATCCATCGAACAGCGGTTCCCAGCGGAACGGGGATGACTCGATCAGCTCGATCTCTGTCATGCCGAACTCGACCAGTTCCTCCCGCTCGTCGGCTTCGCCGCCTTCGCGTGGTTCGTTGATGGTTTCGCCGCAGACAGGACACTCCCGGACGTTGGCGGGGATTTCCGTCTTGCACGACGGGCAGGTCGTTTTCATGCCAGTTCCCTTTTTGGGAACCAGCTCGATGTCTGTTTCGAGCGTGCCGTGGGTCAGCAGCGAATACCCGAAGTCAAGCACGATGCAGTCGTCTTTACGGACGTTCGGGTAGCGTTGCGGATCAACCTTGCGTAATCCGCGACCGATCATCTGGAGCATGGTTGACTTGTGTGAGCATGGCCGCAGGAGAACGACGCAGGACACGGGCTGGCAGTCGAAGCCTTCGGTCAGAACCATGACGTTGCAAACAACTTGCGTCTCGCCGCGATCCAGCCGCTTCAAGACACCGCGCCTGTCGGCGTCACCCATTGCGCCGTGGACAAGCTCCGCCTTGACGCCAGCGGCTTTGAACGCATCGGTGACGTGCTGGGCGTGTTCGACCGTGGACGCAAAGACTATCGTGCGCCTGTCGCCAGCCACCTTGCGCCACTCGTCTATAACCCGTGACGTTATGGGAGATTGATCCATGATTTCTTCGACTTGATTCATGTCGAAGTCTGCGGTCGTCCTGCGGACGCCCCGCAGTTCTTCCTGCAAGCCGCAGTCAATGACGAATGTGCGCGGACGCACCAGATGCCCAGCTTGGATCAGTTCGGTGATCGAAATAATGTCTGCGACATTGCTGAAGGCGTTGGTCAACGCTTTCTTGTCGGCACGCATCGGCGTTGCGGTAACGCCGAAAAGCCGCACCTTGGGGTTCAGCTCACGGGCCTTGTCGATGATGACTTGATAGCTGTTGGCCGCGACATGGTGGCATTCATCGATAGCCAGCAGATCGATGGGTTGCATCCTGTCGATGTTCCGCGCCAGCGTCTGCACCATGCCGAACGTGCAGCCCTCCGCAAGAAAGTTCTTGCGGTCAGCAACCATCAGATCGGTCTTGGTCTTGGGGTTAATCAGCCGAAACGTGTCACGGTTTTGTGAAACCAACTCGTCGCGGTGCTGAACGATCAGAGCGTTCTTGGGGCGGATGCCGTCGCAGACGGCAGACAGCATGACTGTCTTGCCAGCCCCTGTCGGGGCAACTCCTAATGTGTTGCCGTGTAACTTTAATGCTTCAATGCAGGACTTTGTAAACTCTTCCTGTCTTGGTCGGAGGATCATTTTTTGTTATTTTTATTTGGTATTTTAGTAGCAGCAGGGATTTAGCGAGTTGTGCGAGTTCGCAGTTCCCCAACGCCAGCGTAAGCAGGGCGCACAGGTATTGATCTTTCATTTCCCGTGCGCCCTCCTCTTACGACGACTTACCGAGGCTGGTTGAGCCACGACGGAGCAGAGCCACCAGCGGCAGGCGCGGCTGCGCCAAATGCCGATGAGCGTGCGGCTGCTGATGCCCCAGCGTTGCCTTCAGCGAGTTTTTTGAAGTTCCCGTTCGACCCGCTGTTCGGGTTCGGTGACAGGTATTCTCCGACCTTGTTGCGGTCTGGGTGGTTTCCTTCTTTATCTTTTTCCACCTTGACCTTAATTGCGATTCGCGCCCCGTCCAAGACCTGACAGATTTGGATGAAATCTTTTCCATTCATCTGTTCATAAGTCGCAGGGTCTTCTGGCTTGAAGATGCCAGCGGCCTCAAACATGCGCGTCAGCGAGCCGACGCCCATCTTGCGCCAGCCTTCGCTGTTCGCGTTGTCTTTCGGGTTGCAGACCATCTCAAACACTTTGCGGTTGGCGAACTCGCCGCCGTCGATGGTTAGTTCCAAGCTGGCGTATTCGCCGCCTGTGGACTGGGATTTCTTGAGTTCCGCGACCTTGACGACCGCGAATGCGAGAGTTCCCGCTGGGATGAGTGTTGGCTTTTCTGAGGCTCCTGATGTTGGGCTGAACATATATGTGGTTCTTTCTATTGTTGTTATTGGTTTACTTGGTGATTGTTGTGTTAAGGTTCCCGTCCAGACGCTTGCCTGTGCGGATTTTCTTGATGAGTGCGCCGAGATCGGGTGGCTCGACAGCTTCCAGACGGCCAGAGCGGTCTTTTGCTGGGAATCCCCATTCGTTGTCTTGGTGGCAGACGAAGGCGCGGTATGACTGATCGTTGTCTGCCTTGAGCAAAGACAGCGTTACGACTTGATCAAAGATGCCGGGGAGTTCCCGTGCGGTCTTCGATCCTTCGACCTGCGCCGAATGAACCACGCGGTTCAGCTCGTCTTTCTCGCTGTCCAGAATGCCAACGACGATGATGTCCTTCGGGCAGTGCTGGAGGACAGTCAGCCAGCGAACCATTTCGCGGCCAAGCAAGCCGTATGCCCCACGGGTGTCGGGCTTGCCTGTTTTTTCGCTGACGCACTCTGGTTGCTTCTGCGACCACTGGAAGCACAAGCGGCTGGCAACAGTGATGCTGTCCACGAACACGGTCTTGTACTTGTCCAGCATGGACACGTCGCCGCCGAATGCTTTGACGTATGAATCGTATGCCGTCTTGCTGTACGGCCCGTCAGCGTCGGCTGGATCTGGGCCGCTGACCAGACATGCCATAGCGCGTGCGATCTCCCACGGATGGGCATTCATGCCCTGCGCCGTGCGGCGAAGGTCAACAACATCGCCGTTCCAGTCTTGGATGGCGAGGGTTCCCGCTTCCAAATCCAAGAACAAGGTTGTGTCTGGATCAAGGGTTCGTGCTTGGGTTGTTTTCCCAATGCCTGACGGCCCGAAGAGGGCGATGTTGATTTTAGTGTGAGCGGCAAGCCGCTCATCAGCTTTAATGATTTTAATCATATTGTTGGTTTGTGCTGGGTTAGTCCTTGAAGGACACTTTTGGTTCGCCGTATTTGACAATACGGGCTTCAAGAAGCTGCTCGCCAAGCGGCGTCAGCTTCACGCTGCTCCAGTCTTTTTCTGAGACTGAAATTTTGGCCTTGTAAATATGTTGCATGTCGGCGGGTGTCTGGGCCGCGATAGCAGCGAGCTTGTCGCTGTCCCACGTCACGGTCTTGCCGATCTTCAGGCAGACTTTGACGTTTTCGCGTTCCATCGTAACGTCGCCGTATTCCTGCCCACGGTCACGCAGCGCGGCGTAGAACTCGTCGCCCATGCGGTCAACGATCTCTTGCTCCAGCGCCTTGATTTCGGCGGCGATCTCCTCTTTGCATTCGCTCAAGTAGACGGCTTCTTTTTTAAGAGCCGCAAGGCTCATATTGGATTTATTCATTTTTTGTTGGTTTTTCTTGTATGTTTGGGTGCGTTGATGAACTCATACAGATCGAACTCGCTTCCGTCCTGCTTGGCGCACAGCGCAAGCTGTGCAAAGCGGGATGCTGGCATGTTCGACCTCTGGCTCCACTTCTCGATGGTCGCCAAGCTGATTTCCACGCTGGACTTTTTCAGTCTGCGCTGAACAGCGGTTGGCCCACCGAAAAATGCGATTACTTTCTTTGGGTCGATGTTGATCATTTTGTGGTTTGTGTTGAACGGCGTGATTGCCGTTGCGGGTCGCACCATACAAGTTGTTCGGGTAGGGTCAATACTTATTTTCAAAAAATTTTTTTTGTTGTTTGTTGACTGCCGGACAACCTGTATATATATGAAAACTCTACACACCCAACATGGCACTGGCAGGCACTACATGTCTCGACACACAAAGGAAATTCCGCCCGACTTCGGGCGTAATCTGGAAGCCCGTATGCACGGCAAAAACTGGAACCAGAGCGATCTTGCGCGCGCCGCAGGAGTTGGCCGCGACAGCATCAGCACCTACATCAGAGGACTCGTCATGCCCGATCCGAAGAATCTCGTCAGACTCGCTGACGCGCTTGGTTGCACCGTTCCAGACCTACTCCCAGAGCGTGCAACGGAGCTTCCAGAAAAGGCATCTTTCGAGCTTCGGCAAACCGACGAAGGCGTGTTCGTGCGGATCAACAAGCCTGTCACCATCGAGCAGGCTGCAAAGATATTTGACATCCTGCGTCAATGAAATTTTTCACGCAGAAAGAAGTCGCCGCAATTCTGCGGCGAACGCCACAAACCATCGCTCGCTGGCGTCGAGCGGGACTACTTCCTTACGTTGCGGGGAAGCCAGTTCTCATCTCTGAACAGCAACTGCACAACCTCATAGAAAAATGGCAAGAACCAACAAAGGCCCACGACTGGAACAAAACGACCACGGCGTTTACGAAGTCCGCTGGACAACGAACGGCAGAAGCAAGCGCGTATCGACGCGGACAACAAGCATTCAAGCGGCTCAACGATTCTTCGCAGGCTGGCTTCAAGAAGCAGACGCCTCCGAAGAAGGGTCGATGAATGTCAAGCAAATCCTGGACTACTACCTCAATACGCACGTCGAGGAGCAGGTCATCGCGCAAGACCGCGCCATCATCGCGGTCAATCATCTGCGGCGTCATCTCAATGGAATCGCCCCGCAAGACCTGACATCGCGTGTCGTTGCGAAATACAAGTCAACACGCCGTGCCGAGGGCGTGTCTGACTCAACGATTCGCCGCGAGTTGGTGACGCTGGTTGCGGCCTGCAACCACGCACGCCGTCAGCGGCAGATCCCTGCCGACCACGTTCCCGTTGTTTCGCTCCCGCCCATACCGCCGCCAAAAGACCTGTGGATGACGGAGACGGAGGAACAAGCATTTTGGGACATCGCAGAGCGCACGAACGGCGAGCGCATGTCGCGGGTTTTTCGCTTTATTGCTATCGCTCTGGAGACAGCCGCACGGCTTAACAGCATCGTTGGTCTGCGCTGGCCGCAGGTCGATCTGGACGGCGGCATGATTCGCTTCGACAATGACGGCAAGCGGCAGAAGAACAAACGCCGCGTCCCCGTTCCGATCTCAGACAGACTGATGCCTGTGCTGGTTCGGGCGCACGCAGAACGCGCCAGCGAGTTCGTGCTGGACGACAGCAACGACATCCGTCGTGCGTTCAACAAGGCTGTCGAAGAAGCCGCGCAGACAATCGACAAGCGGCTCGCCGCTGTCACGCCACACACCCTGCGGCACACGTGGGCAACGCTCGCTGCGCGAGCTGGCGTGGATCTGTACGAGATCGCGGGTGTTCTTGGCGACACGCTCGCCACGGTTGAGCGCAACTACCTGCACCACGCTCCAGATCACCTTCGCACTGCAATAAATTTCAAATCAGCTGCGCGGAATGTCGGGCGTAACGCCCGAAACGGGCGTATGCCGTGACCACCAACAACCACCAACGCGCAGGGCGCGTTGTTTGGTAACAATAAAAATGGGGCAGACCTGTATGTTGGTCTGCCCCAGTCTTAGGGAGGAAACGCCCAAGGAGGGCTATTAGAATATAACAAGGTTATGATGTTGCACGCTAAATTTGGTGGTTGCGCGGAATCGGGGCGTTAAATAGGCCAGAATGTCAGCTTTTTTGTTCTGGCGTGTTGCTTTATTCCGATCCTGCCTGCGTGTAGTAGCCGATGGCAGTTGGCGCACAGAACGACGCATTTTGCGATTTCATCGATCAGACGCTGGATGGATGCGGATCGAAGTATTGATCGAATAGACGCTGCCTTCTTTGACGGGTCTACATGGTGCAAGTCAAGCGCAGCGGTGTCTCCGTTCCAGCGGCAGACCTGACAGCCGCGAGCCGACTTGTGTTCGTTGACGATAGCAAACTTTTTTGCGCGATAATTGCGTTCTTTTGATTGAGCAATCGGCACTTTTATTTGGATTCATCACCATCTTGCTGACCCATCATAAACGAGCGAACGATTGGCTTCAGAATGGAAGAGGTTGTTTTCAGGTTTTCGGGCGTCGGCCTGCGGAGCAAGGCAACGGCGACATCTGGATCAAGCAATGCTTTTAACAAGACTTCACGCTGAAGTTTCTCCATCGTGTCTGTATCAATGACGCTTGTTTTTGCCAGCCCAACAGCGAGGTCTTTGATCGTTTTGATTGTCCTGACCGCAGACGCCCCCATCGCTGTAGTGCTACTGCCGGGAGCCGCGATGCCTTTTGCGATTTCATCAATCTGCGATTGCGATTCTTTGCCAAGGTATGCGGTGATAGAGCCAGCAGTTGCTTTTTTATTGATTCGCGTAGCAACGGCAATTTTTTTTCTGATTCGATCAAGGGATTCGATTTCCTTTGGCGAGAATATCTGGCGCAACGCCTTGGTTGTTTCTTCGCTTGATAGAATTTTATTCATCTTAGCGAAAGATGTTCCAAAATCAGACATTGCAATCTCTGCGGCATTACCTTCGGTTGTCGATCCGACGTTTTTGATCTTGCGTTCCAAGGATTGCTTGACGGCGTTCTTTAGCCCTTCCATTGACCGCCCTGTCTTGTCTTTCTTTGCGGACTTTACGAGTTGAAGCATTGTTGACCTTGCCTTTTCCCCATACAGCCATTTATCAACATTGTTTGCCGCCTCCATGCCCGGAGCAGAAAACTTTCCTTCCGGGGTGTCTGTGAGCTTGCGTTGAGCCGCAGACAGGGCTTCTTCGCTTGCTGCAAACTCGCCCTTTGCTTTGGCAACGCCGCTTTGAGCGATGCCGAAATCAGACTGAATCTTCATCACCCTGTCTTGGGCTGACGGCGGAAGCTCTTTCAGAATCAACGAATGTTTATCCATCCACGCCTTTGCGACTGCGGCCTTGTCTGCCGTCTTGCTGTCTCTGATGGCGGCGGAAATCGACGATTCCATCCAGTCTCCGATGATTTTTTCGGACTTCGGCGTCATCCCGCTTTGCCCAGACAGCGCCTTGACCAGACGTCCCGCGTCTCGACCGCCCTCCATTTGGCTGACTTTCAAGAACCGATCAAGCGTAGCCTCTGGAGCGATCTTCGGCTCGTTTCCAGCCTTGCGACCAATCAGAACGTCGCGTGACGCGCCTTCGCGGTAGCTTGGATGGTATGTTTCGGCGTAGAATTTATTAAATGCCTTGAATGGATCCCTTAACTCTGGGACAGCTTCAATGTCGGCGCGAAGCGCGTTTCGGACGCCTTCAACAAGGCGCCTTTCGTTTTGCGTCTGTGCGTTTGCCGCCAAGTTGTACAAATCTTTGAAGTTTTCGTGCGCCTCGCCGGACAGGATATTTGGATTATCTTGAGCGAGCTTCAATAACGCTTGAATCTCTTCTGTTGGCTCGCCCGTGGCGCGGTTTTTATATTCATTGATCGCGGATTGAGCCGCTTTTTTTGTATTGTTTCCGATGTTTACAGGGGTGTCTTTTGGAATTGCGTCACTCAACTTTTGGTTGACCGCACGCATTTCCGCGTCCTTGCCGCGCAACGCTGGCAAAGCCGCTTCGGATGCGGCGGCGCGGTTCATTGCTTCGCCGGACACGTCTACCTGCGACTGAAGCTGGCTTAACTTTCCTTCTTCGCTTTGAAGCGATTGAAACTTTGTCTGCCTCTCAACGTCTGCCGCCTTTACGCCGGACTCAAGCTCTCCGCGCATAAACCTCTGCGCCGCTTTCGGCCCAGCGCCAACTTGCGGAAGTGCTTCGGACACCTCTCTGCCAACAGCGGCTTGATTTGCTGATGCGCGAGCGGCAACGGTTGGGTCGTTTGCGACCCCGCGCATTGCGCCAATCAATCCCATGTTATCAGACAGCGTTGCCGCGTCTGGGCGAACTTGACCGCCGGAATACATTTGCCCAGCGTCGGAAATATTAGAAATTGCTTGCCCGACACCTCCGCCTCTTTGTGCTTGGTCTTGGAGGTATTGCGCGACATTGTTTACGGCTTGCGTGGCAGCAGCAGCTTTTCGTCCCGATTGCCCAATGTCTGTGATCGGCATAGAGTCAAGCGGCCTGCTTGCAATCTGCCTTACGTCGTCTGCCGCGCCGCCAAAAAACGCTGAAAGATTATCTGCGCCAATCATGTTTGGCAGTCTCCTTGTCATCACGTTTTGAGCTATGCCAAGCGCCATCGGAGCGACTATGCCAGCGGCAACATTTTGCGCCGTATTGCCGCCTTGCTCCTCCATGCCTTGATACGCCGCGCCGCCCGCCGCACCAAGCGCGGCGTCCGCTTTGGGTGTTCTTGACAAATATTCTCCCAGCTTTCTTGCGCCTTGATCTGCTGTAGCTGGAATCCTTGATCTTAAAAATGGAATCCTTGAAGCCACAGGCCCAGCGACTTTGCCGAACGCTTCAGACACAGGGCCAGCGCCGTATGCGGCAAGTTGCTTGCCAACTCCGGCTCCCGAAAGCGCGTCTGCCGCGCCCATTGTTGCCGTTCCAACAACCCTTTCCGCAGGCGTCTGTTGGTCTGGTGGGATAAAAGCGCCGCTGGCGTCCAGAAGGTTGCTTGTTGCTTGGCTTACGGTCGGGATTTCTGTTCCAGCAACTGCGTTTGTTGCGGAGATCGCCGGATCACCAAAAAGCCTCGACAGGCCGTATGCGCCCATCCCTCCAAGGAATGCCGCAGGAACGGTTACGATTTCTTCGGGAAGCGCGACTTGCGGCCCCATCTGTCCAGCAATCAGCGTCGGAATGGCGGCGGCGCTTCCAGCCGCTACATACGGAGCCGCTTCGCGGCTCACGACGTTTGCCATTCTTGCCGCGCTGTTTAAGAAACCACCTTGCGGTTGCTCTGGCGGCTGTGTTGGTTGCGATTGCGCGGCGCGTTGCCTTGCACGCGACAACGCCAATGCTTGTTGTTGCTCTAAAGTCATTGTTGGAAAAGCGATCTTTCTTCTGGGGTCATAAATTGCCAATCTTGCGGACTAATGCCTGCTGGTATTTGCATTTGTGTCTGCGGAGCAACAGCGTCTCCTAATGGCGAAGGGGATGCGTTTCGATTGAGCAAATCAGGACGAGGATTTGATTGTTCATAATTGTTAGACCACACAACAGGGTCAGGCGGACTCATTCCTTGCTTGGCCGCGTTGAATCTCGCTTGTTGCCAAGCGGCTTCTTTGTTCATTGCCCACGAAATGCCTTGAAGCCATTGTTTTTTGTTTTCGGCAGACGCATACTGCGGCGGTTGCGATGCGCGCAATTGAGCGGTTTCTCGCTCAGTGATTGCGCCCTTGAGAAGTGTTGTTTTTTGAAGCCAATCGCCAATCGTAATTTCAGCAAATTGACGCGCCGCCATTGCGTTTTCTGTGTCAAATAGATTGGCTGCGCCGGAGATAACTGAATCAATGCCCGGTATACCAACACCAAGTTGTGTTTTTTCAAGAAACTGATCGTCACCAATCATTTGTTCTGCGGCTTTCGCAATAGACGACGCCTGCATTGCGCCAGCCCCAGCTTCTTCTCTAATTTTAAGATTGCTGTTTTCTGTGCCGAACATTCCGTCATCTTTTTTGGGAACAACCGTCACGTTTTGGCCTGCGGAATAGAATGCTGGCGGAGGAAGGTTTATTTCGTCTGCAACAGACGGCGCAGACGCGGCAGGCGGAGCTGCTGGCGGCGGAACCGCGACAGCAGACGGTGCTGGAGACGCTTGAGGAAGCGGAACTTCGACCGCGCTTGATCCAGCGGGGCTTTGGTAATTTGGATTCCTTGGATCTCTTGGATCCCAAAAGATAGCGCCTCCGCTCTGAACGGGTTGCGGAATATCAGGGTTGCCCCACCTGTCCTGATTTGCAGCTACTTCTGGGTTTACTTCAGACAATATCGAAAGGTACTCTGGAACCTTGCTCGGATTCAGTGACCGATTACCGTATTGGTCGATCTGGATGGTGTCTGGAGCTGAAAAGAAGTCAGCAAGGGAAGATTTTGATGCCAGCTCGCGCCGCAGCTTGTCTGCTTCAAGTTTAGATTGCTCCAGATCATACTGATACATCCCCTGCTTGCGAACGTCTTCGTTTTGGCTTAATCCAAATCTTTGAACATCAAGCCCGTGCGACCTCTCCCAATTCTGCTGTTGTTGGGCGCGGTAGTCGGCTTCTGCCTGTGCTTTAGCATACGCGGCTTTTGCGGCTGGATCGCCAAACATCCCAGTCATAATTGCTGGGCTTGCTTGAGATATTGCGTCGGCCAATCCGTAATAGCTATTAGTTTTATATGAGCTTGGCATAATTAAATTTAGTTAAATGATTTTTATTTATATGCAGTCATACTTGCGCCCATTCCTGAAAGCTGCCCCATAAGCCCCAAGCCCTTTGAGAGCGCATTCCAGCCTTGCCCTGCATTTGCTGCGTTGTATTGGTCTACAGCAGATTGTGAAGCGTTTAATTGTCGCTGGCGGTTGTAGTCGTCTGCAAGCAATGAAGACCCATAAGACAACGGAGACATTTTTGTATTATACAAATTGCCCAAAGTTTGCAAATTGGCGTTTGAATAATCAAAGTCTCTGCCGCGTTGAGCCATAGAGAATTGGTTCCCAAGCAATGCACCTAAAGATTTCGCTCTGTTTGACAAAGTCCCGCTGGCATCTGCTGTCGAGGCGTCCATAATGCCTTGGATGTATTTAATGCCCGGAGCCGATGATTCATCGCTGGCTTGTGGCACAACAGATCTTTGCACTCCAGATTGCTCATTCAACATCGCCCCAACGCGATCCGCTTCAGCCGCTTGCGCGGCCTGCGCGGAAGCAGCAGCACTTTGCTGGATTTGCGATGCGTTCAAGTCTCTGGCCTGCTGATTGTATTCTTGTCTTACCCTGTCTGATTCCGCGTTCAATGCTTGCTGCCTGTCACGCGCTTCGCGTGCCGCCTGAACATCTCGCGCTGTCTGCGCGTTGATCGCGTTAGCGTTTGCTCTATCTTGCGCTGATGCCGCTTGGGAAGACGCCGCCATTCCTCCGAGAGTTGATGCCGCTGCTGCTGTCGCCATTATTGCCACTGGATTACACATAATTAGGAAATATATTTTGAAAGAGAATTAGAAATGTTTTTGACGCCTGATTCAAAGAAACCTTGTTTCCCTTGAGCATTGGCGATATACGCATCATTTTCCATAATTCCTCCGACATTTCTGAAAAGATCTCCCAATGGAGAAAATTGCGGCAGTGTTGGAGCTGATGTATTGACTCTTCCCGCCAAAAATGGAGTCATCATGCTTTTCTCGCCAGCGGTTGCATTCAACTGAGATATAAGCGCATTCTTTTGGCTTGCTATTTGGCTTCGCGCTGCGTCCGCGTATTTTTCTGCTCCAGCCGCAATGTCTTGTTTTGCCGATCCTAATGCTGTTTGCAGGTCGCCGTAATTTTTTGCATACATCGACGATTGAAGTGTCCCGCCGCGAGAGGCATTTGCAAGCAGTTGTTGCAACGAGGTATTGTATTGTTTTTGCACCCCCTCTGTCGGATCGTTCAAATACCTGTCTTTGTATTGCCTTGCTAAATTATTGTAATACTTATTATTGTGTCCGCTAAATGCTTTATTGATGTTTTCAAGTCCGAGCTTTATATTTTTTGCTCGTTCAGCAGCTTCCTTGCGTGCTTTTTGTTCGGCTTTTTTTGCGTCAGCTTTTTGTTCTTTGTAAATCTTTTTTTGCCACGCCAAAGAATTGTCCGCAGCTTTTGACGAACTTTTGGACGAACCGCCTCCAAAAAGGCTACTTAACCAGCTCATCTTGTTTCTCCTTTAGTCATTGTTCCATCTATATAGGTAAAAATTTTCTTTACTCTTTCCGTATCGTTCCAGCGTAGATTCTTTGACTGCACCTAAACTGTCAAGCCATTTGTGAGCAACGTGGTGGTTTGCATGGGACTTGCATTCAGCCCTGACCGCGCCAGCTTGCCGTAACGACGGAATGAGTTTTTTTTTGATATATCTCGTTACAGACAACGCAACTTTCGGCCATTTGTCTGTGGCGAACATCCAGACTGACCAGCATCCGGGGTGCATTGGTATTGCTCCAAATCCAGCTACTGGCTCGCCGTCAGCGGCAGCTATCCAGCTTACATGCGGAATTAACATAGCATCTGCCACTAAGTCTTTTGGGTCGTCTGTCCAGCGTGTCGCGTAAATCTCTTCTTTGTCCAGCGCACGCATCCGCTGTGCAATGTACAGCAAATTGCCGTAATTAAGTGGGATGATTTCCGTCATTCCGCGTCTGCCAACGTGTAATGAATCGCCATATTCCCTAACCTTGCGTAACCGTCAGCTTGGCAAACAAGGCGTGCGCTGACGTGCGTGCCTATTCCAAAATGCAATATCCTTCCGATCATGTATGAAGAGTTTTCAACGGTTCCGCTGTATATGCGGGTTCCCGGCGACGATATGTCTGTTCCGATTGAAATCTGCCATGAATTTTCAGAAGCCAAGTCTATTGCTTGAATTGTTTTTGTGTGAGCAGGTTTCCCGCCATCCAAATACGGAAGTTCAACAATGACTTCACAATCGTCGTACTCTTGCCCAGTCAAACCGCCGTACAAATATATTGTGTCCCCTGATCGCGCATACACGCGGCCATTCAGATATTGCAAATGCGATACGTTAAATCCCAATTCGTATGTTGACCATGCAGACACTTTGCTCGCTGGGAAGTACGAAAAAACATATATTTTATCTCCCATAGATAACCAAAATCTGCCTTCTGTCGGCTCAATAATGCTTACTGCTGCATTCCGCACTGTTTCGCTTAAAGCAGCCATTTCTGACTGAACCAGTGTATCTATGCTTGTTCCAATGTCTGCAATCGTTGCCGCATTTGATGAGTCACGCGCACGAAGCGATCTTATGCCGCTGTCCGACAAGAAGAACAAATCAATATCACCAAATGACACTATGCTTTTTGGAGCAAACGTGCCGATATTTGAAAGCGTTTGAACACGAACATTATTGTCCACGTTTGCATCCATCGCCCAAATTTGCACATTGTTTTTTGAAAAAACTGCGAGCCGATTCTGGTAAAGGCCCATCCCAGTCAAATTCTCAGACCCGCCATCTTGAGTTGTCAGGTTAATTGATCCAGAGCCATTAGTGCTATTTGCCTGCCACTTTGTTGCGTCTCCCGTTTCAGAGAAAAACACAGTTGAATTTGTGGTTGCGTATACTTTGTCTCCAAATGTTTTTGCTGTCGTCGGGATGCCAGACGAAGATCCTGAAACAAAAAATTGTTTTGAATAGCCATCAACTGGAACGGCAAGCGTAACAATAAATTTGTCATCAAGTTCAAACGTGCCGCCGACTGTAATTGTTATGATTTTTGATTGAGAACCTACTGCTGGCGTATCGCATGTCACGCTAAATGTCTGAACGTGAGCAAGCGCGGGGATATTCAGCGTAATTTCGTAAACATCATTTGGTTCAAATGCTCCAACAAGTTCAGCTTCGGAGATTTGCGGCTGTGACCCGCTGTGCGCCTGCGTTGTGACAATGTTGATATTCTGTGTCTGCGTCCCGCCTTGCGTTGTCGATGTTGTGATAGTAAACGGCTCGTTAATGGGGCCAGTGATCTGAATTGTTGTTCCGACAACCGTTGCAGAAAAATGGATGTCTGCATCAATCTGATTTTTAAGATCATTGGCCGCAAGCGCAACTGATGTAATTGGGCCTGTCGCTGGAGTGCCAGCAATATATGTTTGATTTACAACTTGCGTTAAAGTTTGATTATTAACTGCTCCGCCGTTTATTGTATTTAATGTAGCGGTAAAATCTTTCCCAGAAGGCCCAATGATTGTAAATGATGTTCCAGTGGATGATGCGACAAATAGCGTTTCGTTATCAATTTGAGTTGCTAACGCAAGCGCAACCGTTGAGTTGTCTGCCGTTCCGGGGAACCCGCTGTATCCTGCTACAACATTGTCCCACGAAGTAATTCTTGACCCATTAAAATAATGGTAAATAGATCCATCAACAAATTTTGCAATCGCGTACACTTGACCATTAAATGTTTCTGAAAATATAATTTCAGACATTTGGGTCGTGTTGTCTTTGTGTTTTAATTGTTGATATGTAATTGTTGCTGGCATCCCAGAAGGGGTCGCTGAAGATCCAAATACATAAATTCTGTTTCCAGCAGCTTGCATTCCAAATGTGCCAGCAGGCAGCGCGGCAAATTCAGCAAATTTTTTTCGTTTCTCGATTTCTTTTCCGCGTGTAATGTGAGCATTTTTACACGTCAGCAAAGCCCCCGGCGCAGTAGTAAGGAGTGAACGGCGGGTATCAAGACCCTCCCCGAAGTTCTCGACGAGAAGGTATCCCATACGTCAGATGCGCCCTCCGTAGATCGGGCCGCTTTGTTGCTTGGAGGCAATCCCGCCGCCCATGATGAACGATGGCAACTTGTCAAAATTGCCGCGAATCATGCGGTAATGTTGGTTGGCAAGCGCGAGCTTATTTTCAGCGTCTTGCGCCTTGAGGCGGGTCAAGATTTCAGCCGCAGAGAACAACACGATCAATGTTGAGTCGATGTCGCACTTGTCTGTGTTTGCCAGAAGAGGGTTCAAAAAACGCAGTGCGCGGAAGCGCACGGTCTGCAAGTTGTTTTTTGTTGGCACGGGCCAGACTTCGTATTGATTGCCTTCGTAGTGACGCCACCGCTCGACAGGATCGGTAAATTGGTTTTGATCTGGATCGTGCCGATTGTAGATCATCGAATCAAACCCATACTCAATCGGACGCCATGTGTCGGAGTATCTGACATGAGCCGCAAGGATGCGCTCAAAATTCACGTCCGCATCGAACGTGTAATAACGCTCCTTGGTCATCATTGGCTCGTCACGCTCGATAATCAAATGGGGCCAGTTGTATTCGTGATACAACCGTTCTTGATTGCGGCGAATGGTCTGCTCAATTCCTTGAACAGATCCGATTCCTTGACTTACGTTGGTGGATGCGCCGATTTCAGCGCGAACTTCCTCAACCAGTTTACCGAGCGTGACGTTTCGAGCCATTAGTCTTCAGCAGATTTCCTGCGGCGTTTGGGTTCAATTTCCTCCACCGCTGGCGCGTCTGCGTCTGCTTCGTCTGGAACGTCTGGAAGATCAGGCACAGATTCGTGCGATCCGCCAAGAAGATCAATCCCAACGTCCTTGAAGGACACGGGGAGTTTTGGATCAAAGCTCTGCGGGAAGAGTTTGTAAAAAATTTTGGTTCCGTCTTCAGTCGTCGTTGCGCCGTACTTGGCGGCAAGACGCTCGTACTCGTCCTTGTGTGGACGCCTGTCTGCGCCGACTGCGCGTACGCGGACAACTGAATCAGACCCGTGGATTTCACGCAAAATAGCGGCTTCCGCTGGCGTGATGTTTAAGCGTGGTACGCTGTTCTGAATGCTCCCAAGGAGCCTTACTTCGCAATTTGCAATTTCCATGTTTTTTTCTTTTGTTTTTGGTTTGTGTTGTGAATCAGGGGCGGGGCCGCTACGCAGCCCCAGCCCCATCATCAGTTGGAGGGATTAAGCTACCTCGTAGACTGCCGAGCTGTTGAGCTGGCGAGCAACCAATCCACCAGTCCATGTCATGGCGCGGTAGATGGTGTACTGGTCGTACGGGCGAGCAGGGTTGTGGGTCTTCTTGTCCTCACCGCTCATAGGCATGAGCTGGATGGCGTTGAGGTCAATGAAGTAGCAACGCTTGGCAAAGCCGAGATCGTCGAGGGTCGGGTCGTATTGGAACGTCCCAACGCCGCGCATGGCGATGTCAGCCATGCCGATGTCGTTCTTGCCGTTGTTGGCGAAGCCAGTCTGTGTGTACACACCCTTCTCAGACACTTCGATTTCGAGAGCGTCGAGGAAGTCGCTTCCAGCAAGGAGGATGTAGTTCGGGTTCTTCGCGTAGCGGCGAAGCTGACGAACTTCCTTGCGGAGTTCTTTCGTGAGGGTTTGGTTAGCAGCAGACGCGGCGATGGCAGACGCACCAACGATGGCGCGATGCCTCCACCAAGCGGTGGTGGCGCGGTCGATGCCGCCAGTCGTACCAACAGCAGGAGTGTCGGTGAGGATGGACAGGATGCCGGGAACTTGCTTCGGATCGGCAGTGCCGTCTTTCCAGAGCATTTCGTTGAACGAACGGCTCCAGCCTTCGGTCATGTCCTCAAGTTTGTCCTCAAGCAGACCAGTCAACACAGTGAGTTCGCGGTCGCTGTGGTTGCTGACGCTTTTGCCTTGGGCCGAATCCACAACGGAGATGCCGTCGTGCTTGAGTTCGGTGAGGGTAACGGTGATACCAGCATGGATTTCTTTCCATGGGTAGTTCACGCGCTTGAGGTTGGCTGGGTTGGCATACGAAACGGTGTCGTTGTGAGTGTACCCAGCGATAGCTGTGGTGTAATCACCCTTGACAGGGATCGTGATGTCGCCCTTGCCGCCGGGGAAGGACTTCTTGTTGCCCTCAAGAGCTTTGATGAGGGGTTTGTCTTGGATGGACTGCGAGAGGGCTGGGCCTTTGATGTGATAATCAAGAGCAGCCGTCGCAATGTTAGCGATTTCTTGGGCTGTGAATGCCATAGTTTTTGATTTCTAAGTTAGGGTTTCAGAGTTGTCCCGCCGCCGCCAACTTAATTACGTCTCGTAAATTTTTTGGCTGCGGAGCGACGTTTGCGGACGATGTCTCGCTCCTAACTGTTGTGGCCGCTGGGCGTGAAGGCGTGAACCGCTTTAGCGAATCATTCACTTCACTGTAGGCTTTCTCGACCAGCGCAATCGCTTCTTGCGAAGTGCGCGGTTGCGAAACAGCCATCGCCGCACGAACCTTGTCCAGTAGGAACGGTTGTTTTACAGAATAATCGGCGTCTCGCGTTTTTATGCTTGACTCCCAATCCACCACCGCGCTTCGCATGATCTGCTGTGTCGCGGCGTATTGTTGCATCTGCGCCTGCTCTTGTTGGCGTTGGTATTCCATCTCCTGCCGTTGCCGTAGAAATTCCGCCTCATTCCGTCTGCGAGCGAGTTCTGATGCGACATCGTCTGTGACTTCGCCGTCATCTACTCGTTGCTTCAGGTCTTGTGGCAGAACCGCTCCAGCGAACGCTTGCAGGTTATTCCAATACTCTGCCAGCATGTCGCGCCCCCGGATGGGATCGTTTTTAATCGCCGCCATGATCTCAAAGCCTTTTGCAACTTCATCGTTGGTCAGACTGTTGGTATCCATGAACGTGCGAATTGACCGCCATTCTTGGGCTTCAGGCTTCAGCGTCTCAATTTCTTTCTTGAACGCGGAGCGTTCTTGAATGACTTGTTGAAAACGCGGATGCTTGTGGAAGGGTAGCTTTGCATCATCGGCTTCTGTCGGTTCGGATTTCCCGTCGTCCACGGGCTTATCTTCCTCGACTTTGGCTTCAGTCGCTTTGCCGTCTTCTGCTTTTTCAAGGTTGAGCGATTCCTTGTCTTCAGCGGGTTCTTCGGTCGGCTCCACAACGTCTTTGACAACGTCAAGAAGCGACTTCGGCTTTTCCGCCTCAGTTACGCTCGTATCGTCCGCAGTGGACGTGTCTGCGGCATTCTGGGTATTAGCGTCCAGTTCTGGCGTGGCCTCTACCTGCGGAGTTGCCTCCACGGGTTGAGTCTGCACCTCATTTGTGGTGTCTGCTGACGAGGCAGACGTATCGTCTGTTATCATGTTTGTTTTTGTATGTTGGTTTGGGTTGCAAATGCAAGACATTTTTTTGTCTTGCAAAACTTTTACATCAGCGCGGCTTGAGTAATCTTCTTCTTCAGCGTTGCTTCAGAGTCAGACACGTTGGTTGATGTAGCCGCGCCGTAGGTGGTAAGCGCGGATTCAACCTGCGGTTGGAGATACTGAATCAACATTCCCGTGTCCTGCATTAGTGATCCTGTCCCCGCTCCCGCGCCCGTATCAATGACGCTTACATTGTCATCGCGGTAGAGGCGACCGCCGTTAAGGACAACGTCTGTCGAGCCTGTATTTTGCAACTTGAGCGGAACCACAGAGGCATTGATCTTGTAGTTCATCTGATCAACTGGTGTTATCGCGCCGTAGAAGTTAGCGATACCTTCCGTTGTTGTAATTAGGTATGAGTAGTAGTTGTAGATTGCTTGTGCGCTAATTTCATATGGAGCAACTTGATCATCCAAATCAATTTGAATATTCGTGTAATCTGGAGTCAGAGTGATTCCCGTAATTGCGCTTCCGTCGATATTGTTTGCGTTGTAGATCGTGTCAGGTTGCTGGTCTGCACGGAACGATGCTCCAGAAGCGGTAGCTACACCCACAGTCTCAAATGGCAGCAGAGCAGAGGTTCCAGCTTGGCAGGTAATCCGCAGGCGGATCGTGTCGCCCGGAACTGCTTCGGCTGTGGCATAGCTTCCGCTCGCCGTAACTTTCGTTCCAGCCGTGCCACTGACCACCAAGTTCTCAATCTCGATGTCTTGCGTGACATTGAAAAGCTGGAGCGTGCTGCCTGCCTCTACATTCGCCACTTCCCACGGATAGACGGTGGTTGCACCAAAAGTTCCAAGAACCTCGGCTCCATTGAGCAGGGTAAAAGTCCCGCTCCCTTGGATGTTGCCAGTGAACTGCGTTGCCTTGATCGTAATTGTCGATCCATCAAAGGCAAAGACCTCGGCGGCAGTTGCATCAAGCGTTACGTTGTAGCTACCAGCGTTGATCGTATTACCTTCGCGGGAAACGATGGTCGAAGTCTCGCCAGCATAATTATCAACAAGGTATGCTTTTGCGCGGTTGTAAAAAGCCTGCGGCGTGGCGATCTCGGAATATCCATCTGCCGTTGCGCGGTCTGCGGAAATTGCCGTGTCGTTAAACATAACCCAATTTATCTGCAATGCGCCGACACCCTTGAGTGCCTGCGTTGTTTGCGCTAACGAATGCTCGTAGCTGGCGAACTTGAATGTAAACTCATCCGCATCCGTGTTGTCGTTCGATCTGCGATCCACTCTGTAAAACCCGCCAAAGCGATCGGTGTCGTAATCGCTGTAAGCTGGGCCGAGGTTGTCTGTCTCGCGCCAAAAGCTGTTAAATGACGGGATGTTGTAAGGCCCACCATTAGCTACAAGCGCGGATGGGTCATTGCTGTTGTACTCCAAAATATGCGAAGAGGTCGTGACTTTAAGCGTCCCAATTTCTCCGCTCGCATCTGTCGCGCCTGTGTAAACAAATGGATCGGCGTAGTTGTATGTAATTGTGCCGTCACCATTCAATGTGCCGTTCAGTAAAGTTGGAGCGGTTGTGTATACCCCTTGAGTCGTGCCGCCTGTTAGCGTTGCGTTTTTTGCGTAAGCAGACGGATTATCTTGGCAATACATTTTTGCCCCAGAAACCGCACTTCCTGTTGCATCCTTTAGCGCAAAAGCTACTTCCTTTTTCGTGACGAGGCATCCTCTTTGACCAATCGACCCCCGTGTATCACGCCACATATTGATCACATTCGAGCCGTTAGCAGAGTTTACAATTTCGTAATCTCTATGGTGGTGAGTGCTACTACCGTCATGCCCGATGTCGGAGTCGTTGGCATTTTGAGTAACGTCAAAATCCTTTATGCTAACCTCGTACCATGCCCCCAGAACCTCGGTAATTGAGGCTTGCTTTAGTCCAGCATTAAAAATCAACGTGTCGCCAATATTGACTCCAGCCATGTTTACAAGTGCGCCGCCCTCGTAAATGCCGTTTCCCATGGAGCGAATCTCTACCTTGTTTCCGCTGGTGCGAGTCGAAACAAATTCTGTCCCCTTGAAGTCGTAATACCCGCCAAGGTTAAATGGTCGATAGGTGCTAATTGTCCCGCCTCGGCCCCATATAAACCCATCTGCACTAACATTTATCGTGTATTCTTCTGGATCCCAGTTCGTGACAGAATCGCCAGAGAAAATGAGTCCTGTGCCAGAAGCGTAGCGCACGCGCCCATACGCGGTTATTTCCTTGCCGTAATTGTAGCAAGCCCGCAACGTGTATTGGCCAGCTGCGGTGGGCAGAGAAAACATAGCAGAATTTTCGAGAGTCGCCGTGTTTGCTGTGACGGCAGAAAGACGAAACAACCTGCCATCAGAGGTTCTACCCTCTGCCGTTGTTGACCCGTTCAAACGAACTTCGATTGCGTCTCCCACTTCCAACCCGTGAGCGGTATCAGTCAGCACCAACAATCCATCAGCATCTTTTGCCCAACTTTCGGGGGATTGCCAATTGTTGGCACTTTTGTTTACAGAAAAAACTATTGTCGGGGTCGTTGTCGAAGTCGAGATGTGGTGAAAGATGGCAACCTCTTTTTCTGGGTCGTGAAACAGAGTGCCCTCAACATATAGCCTATTCGTGCCAAAGTCGTAATAAGTGACTCCTGCGTCAGTTGTAATTGTTACGCCACCATTTACTGCCAAGCCCGAAAGATCGAGGTCGCGGCCAGTTTGAGTGATGATTCCGTTTGCGTCTGGTGCGGTGAATGCCATGATGTTATAGAACGTAGTTGCGGGTCACGGTGGCGATGTCGCCAGACCCATTGTAAGAAATTGTTTTTGTTAGAGATACCCCAGCGTTTTGCTGGTCTGTGGTCGTTACGGCTGTAATATTGCCGCTGCCGTCATAAGTAAATGCGCGGGAATACAGGTGTGTTGTCTGCAACGCATCGTCGTAAACTTGGATGTCTGAAACGTCTCCAGACACATTGTAGTTGACCTCATGGTAGTAGTTTGCCCGTGCGGTCGTGAACATTTCGTCCAAATCGTTGATAGTGGTCGGGCCACCGCCACCACCACCAGTCAACGCATACACGGCTCCCGTGCTGGGATGCCTGCTATAAAGCACAGCATCTTCGTGATTTATAGCAATTTCCCCAAGCGTAAGTTGGGAACTCGTAGGAACTGCTCCTGCGATTACCGATTTCTTGGGAATGATTGTTGGATTTGCCATCTTATTGAAGAGGGTTGCCCCCGTGGGTTTTACCCCACGGAGGACTTGTTAGTTTACCTTAGTAAGAACCGCCGTCGATGGTGGTTTCGAGAGCAGTAACGCGAGCGTCGAGAGCCGAATCAGCGTTGGTGCGATCTGTGACCTCTTGAGCGAGAGCAGCGTCATTGCTGAGAACGTAGGCAGCAAAAGCGTTATCATTCTCAGTATCAATAGAATTGATAAGAGTAACGATTTCAGCGAAGCTGTCCTTGTCAGCGTCAGCGGCAGACAGAATTGCGTCGATGCGAGCCTTCTCAGTGTCGATGTTCGACTGGAGGGTGGTGTCAGCATTCGTGCGGTTCGTGACCTCGGTGGCGAGATTGGTGGTGAGAACGCCTTCTGCGTCAGTAGCGCGGGTGATCTCATTGTTGAGGTTAGTGGTCAGCGTGTTGTCAGCAGCGATACGAGCAGCCTCTTCGTCAGCGATAGCTTGGGTAAGAGTGCTGTTAGCGGAAGCAACGATGCCGTCAGCGTAAGCCTTGGTAGCGAAGGTTCCCTCACCGCCAATGACGAACGGCACAGAGCTGTTGTCACCAATGAAGAGGTTCTTGTTTGTGATGTCGATAGCAAGCTCTCCAGCAGACAGGCTGCTCGGAGTACCTACACCGCGTTTGATTTTGATAATGGGATTTGCCATAGGGTTTTATGTTGTTTGCGAGGGGTTAATAATATCCACAATCCGTCTCGCCCGGAACTATGGAATACTGCGTCCCAGTCCACCGCCACAGCGTGTTCTTGTCTGTGGCAATGTACAACCGCCCAAACGAGCCTGTTGCTGGGAAATTGGGAACGCTGGCATATTCAAGAATGCCAGCCTCTGAAGACGAAATTCTTGCATCGACAGCGGCATCAAAGTCTTGGATGTCTGCGCTGTAGTGCGTGTGATCTTCTGGAGGGAAAACAGTTGGCTTGTTGGCAATAACCGCCCATTCGGGCGTCTGGTCGGAAATAAAGACGTAGCTCGATTCCAGCGTCTTGTCGCCGCTGCCAGAGTATTGATACCTTTCGCCTGTAACGGTTGTTACAACCGTTCCTTCAAAAATTTCGTTCTGCTGCTCTTGCGTCAGGTCTGCCAGACCGCCGACAGACACAACGGGGAATCCAGATCCGCCAAACGTAAACTCGTTGCGTTTTACAAAAACTTTTTGGCCTGTGCTGGTAACAACCAGAATTTCTTCTGCGCCAGAAATGTCGGAAATAGTGTCAAGCTGAAGGCTAATCTCGCGCTTGTTTGAGATCGGATTGATGCCAGTTTGGTTCGTGATCGAGATCCACGCAGGCGTAAATTCAATCAAAAACTCGCCTTTTTGTGAGCTATAATTTTTATTATATCCATCAACGCGCAAAAAATGGTCGCCATCAGTATCAAACGAATTTTTCGTCGTGCCAGCGGGATATTTCACAGCAAACGACTCACCAACAGCAAGCGGTGTGTCAATTTTTGCTCTGAAACTGATGTATGACATGGCGGGTATTGTTAGCGGATGGTCAGATTTCGTCAAACATTATCCAACAGGCATCGGTGCTGGCATCATGCCCTGCGGGGCGTTGGGCATAACTGGCGGTCTGCCTGCCGCGCCTCCTGCGGCATTGTTGCCGCCTTGTGCGCCTTGCATGTTTGGATCGGTCATCGGGTCGCCAGTCGCCATTTGCTTCTGCGCGTTCATTGAGACGATACTTTGAAGCGGCCCAGAGAGCGCGTCTGTCACGTCGAGCTTGTCGTCCATACGGCGAATCAATTCGCGTGCAAGCCATTCTGGTGAAATGCCGGGGATTTGAATGAGCAGCGGCACAATCTTCTCGATGTTGGCAATCTCTGCGGCTTTGTTCGGTCTGCCGCTGGAGCCTGCTTGCACTTCCAAAAACAACTCGTCTTGGATCTCCTGCGCGGAAAGTTCGGGCCAGACAGCCCCCGGCCCAGCAATGCGCTTGACTGTGTCTGCGCCGATTTGTTGCAACAACGCCTGCCCCATTGCGCGGGCGACTTCGTTAAGGAAGTCGTCCAGATCGTCTACGTTCGATGAAAGCGCAGACATGCGGGAGCTTTCGGCTATGCTCGATTCGGTCGCCGTCGCGCCACCAGTGCCGCCAAGGTTCGCTTCTTGCGAGCCGACCGTACGAAGTACGTCTTCAAAAATCGGCGTCGTGTCATACAGGCCGGGATCGATGCGCGGCCCCTCGACGGGCTGGAGAAGTTCGCTAACTTTTTGTCCGGGCTGTAGCCCTTTAAGTGTGACAACGCCGTTAGCAGGCTTTGCTTCAAGTTTGAATTTGTCTTCTGGATCAAGAACGCCGTCTGGAACAGCGGTCATCGGGCGGTTGGCGTAGCGATGTTCGCGCAGACCTTCGCGGAGCCTATTGTACTCCAACTGCATCGGTCGCATGAGGCGCACGTCACTTGGAGGATACACTTCGCACTCGGATTCGATCTCGTTGAACGCAAGAACGAAGAACGGCCAGAACCGCTCCAGTTGCAGATGCGGTTCGCGTGGTTCCTCAAGGAAATTGCAGTAGCCTTCGGCTACGGTATATACCAATCCGTCTGTCTTGCTGTAAATCTCCCAGACACAGACCTGATCGACTGGCTTCTTGCCAGCGTCCATGTCGCCAGATTCGATCTTGAACCGCTGGTTCTCTGGGTCTTGGTACGCGGTGAACTTTCCGTTCTTGAGGTCGATGCCGTAAATTTCTTTCACGTCATCGGTTGACATGATGAACTCATGCGCGACCCAGCGTGCGCCGATAAAACCGCGCAGGTAGGTGCAACGCGGGTCAACGATGACTGATGTTGACTTCGGGAAGTCAAGCACGATGCCTTCGCGTGCGACGACCTCTGGCATTTGCTGAACGCCAGCAAGCGAAATGCGAAGCTGTTCAGCCTCAGCGTCAATCGATGTAACATCCTGCTTGCAATCACAAAGCTCTTCGCGGATACGCTCGATCTCGACAAGCCGCTGCGTGATGTCTGTAATCTTTTCGATGTCCTCTGGGCGTTTCTTCATGAAACGCTGGACACCAATCTTGGCAAAACCAACGCCAGTTGAGCATGTGCGGCGGGTGAGCTGCTTCATGCTCATCTTGAACGGAGGAAGCTGCTCGTCGAGCGTGTACTTGGCGACGATTTCCATCGTCTTCGACACGCGGTCAAGCATTTTCCGCTTTTGGAACCCTTGAGTGATGTCTTGGATTGTCGCCATCATGTTCGGGTCTGGCGGCATCCCCATCATTGCGCCTTGCTGCATCGCGCCAGCGAGCATGTTGGCTTCGTTCAGCGTGCCTTCCCAAAGCGCAAAATCCAGCGTCTCACGACGCTTGCACTTGATCACGGGGTTCTTGGCATACAAGGCCGCGACACGTTGCGCGATGTGACGTTGAACGATGTTGGCTTGATACCTGTCTTCGTCGTCGCGCTCGCTCCATTGCTTGCCAGCAATAAATTTCAAGTCGTCGCGCATCCGCGTGAATGCGCTTTCGTGCTTTTTCTTTCCCGTTTTTACCGTTGATGTCCAGAACTCAACAAGTTTGCGTCTGGATTCAGACGGCTCGTCGTAATCTTCTTTTTCAACGACCTCGACGCTGATTTCGGGCGCAGGCGCAAGCGCATCAACGGGAATGCCTTCTTCCATCGGAGGCATCATAGGGTTTTCTGTTGGCTGCAAGGGGTCGTGCATAGCGGGAAATCAATCAAAAACCATCACGGTAGGCAAGTCTTTTCGCAAGTTCATCTTGACGTGTTTGTTGTTTCACCCACGCCAGCGTGCCAGACACGGGTGAGTTTACTTTCTTCATCGGCACGGGCGCATTGTGTTGCAGGTTCAGCCCCAACCCAATCCACGCGAGCGCATCGACAAAGTCATCGTGTCTTCCAGCAGGGAATTTGAGCATTTCCTGCTCGGCCTGCGACCACCACGGCGCAAAGCCGGGGAACCGCACCCGCCCCAGCGATGCCATTGCTTGGATCGACTGTGCGCGGGTCATTTTGTCTTTCACAGGAGTCATTTCGACGATTGAGCAGTATGTTTGCTCTTCTACCATACGTTTTCGCAGGAACGGCCCGATAGCTTTGCTGATGTGTCCGTTCTCAGCCCACCAGAAAAGCGGCTTGTGCCGCTTCATCATCGTCAACATGGCTTCGACAACTCTGTCTGTCTGTTCCCTGCGCCACCAAAGATCAGGCAAAATCCAAATCACGCCGTCTTCGTCAACGCCAGCCGCGAGCAATACGGTCGGGTCACGGTCTTGCTTAGTGGATACCGCGTGATCGCTCGCGCAGTACACTCGCAGGTTTTTCGGCAATTCTTCGGGCTTGTATGTTTTGAGATAATCTTTTTTGAAGAAGTCGCCATCATCTGGCGTCGGCCTGCCTTGATACAACGCAGAGAAACCACGCGGGTTCAGCCTGCGTGCGTTTTCCAAAAACTCAACTGGGAACCGTTCAGGCCAGAGTGATTCGCCGCGCTTTCTGTCAAGCGGATCGTTGTCTTCAGCAAGGGCAGGCAGCGCAAGAATCTTCCAGCTTTTCGCTTCGTCTTTGTTGTAGCACGGGTTCGTTGGATCAGTAAGCCGCCCGATCAAGTCATCTTCATGCCAGCGCGTCATAATGATTATGACTCTTGAGCCTGCTGTCATAAGCCGCGTCATGGCGACCTGCGTAAACCATTCCCATTGCTTGTTGCGCTCGGTCGGGCTGTCTGCTTGCTCGCGGTCTTTGATTGGATCGTCGATCAACAAGAAGTCAGCACCACGGCCCGTGATCGAGCCGCCGACACCAACAAAGGCGGCGATGCCGCCCTCGTTTGTCTGCACGCGGTCTGCGGCAGCGGAGCCAGCACGCAAACTGCATTTGGGGAAAACTTGTCTGTACAAGTTCTGTTTCATCAAGTCGCGCACGGCGCGACCAGTATCCTGCGCGAAAGTCTCGTTATACGATGCAAAGATGACATGGCGATACGGATCGCGCCCGATCAACCACGGAATAAACTTTTTGCTTGCCAACTCAGATTTCCCAGCACGCGGCGGCATCGTAATAATCAGCCGCAACATGTTACCGCGCTCAACTTCTTGGAGTGCCGCCGCGATAACGCGGTGGTGCTTGGCTGGCATATACCGCGAGATGTCTGCGTCGTCTGGGTCTGACGGGTCTGGCATCATCAGACAAGTAAAGTCAATCAAATCCTCTGCGGCTTTGCCAAGGCGCAACCTGCGTTTGGCGGCGAGGATTGTCTTCTCGTAAGCAATGACTGCGTCAGCTTGCTTTTGGTCGTCGGTTCTTGTGTCTCCCATTTATTCAATAAGACCAGTTCTTACCAGCGCGGTCTTAATCGCATCTTCGGTTTCTTCGACTGCGGCTTCGTCAAGATCCCAGAGGCAGGCATGAAGAACCTCATGGATGATGGTAAAAGCCATGTCAGCTCCGCCATCATGCACGATTAACCGCTGCGCTTTGTCGCAATATCCGCGAACCGTCTTGCCGTCGAGCTTTAGTGGGGTTTCCTCCAAGATCCGCCACCACTTCCCTCTGATCTTGACGCGAACGGCACGGTTTTTCTTGGGCATGACTCATGCAACGGGGCGGATGCGAAGAAAATTCCTTGCAAGTTTCTTGTTACGGATTTTGCGGAACACGCCGTCACCAGAAACGCTGTCGCGTTGACCCTTGGTGTTTGTGTTGCCTTCAATCGTTTCGATGACGCCGTTATCTTCGCGGACAACAAATCCGACGTGCGAAAAGTCAAACATTACGATGTCTCCGGGCTGTACGTCTGCGTCTTCGTTCAGCAAAAGCGTTGTCTTCGGGCGCGACTTGCTCCACGAATAGTACCCATACGCAAGCGCGGTCTTGGGACGCCAAGATTCAGGCGTGCTGACTTGCAGGTTAAGCCACTTGACCGCTTCTGGGTCTTGTAACCATTCACGGATACACCAATCAACAAACGCCGCGCACCACGGCCAAGCCGCAGGCTTGAGGTTTGTCGCTGTCTGATACTCTCGGATGCGGCGACCGCTGTTGTTGCCGCCGACTTCACGGACTCCGACCTCGGACTCCGCGATCTTCAGGAGCTTATTTATCATTGAGTGTTCTTGTCGGAATGTCGGGGAGCTGGTAGGTGAATTTTCCGTAGTCGCTCTCAAGCGAGAACGCCAACGGCCCAAAACTTGAGCAACCCGTGAGAAAAACAGCGGCAGCGATTGCCCAAGCGAAGATGACAACCGCTGCCGCTTTGCGCCGCGCATTCATTTGGACTCTTTGCGGATAACCTCGTAGAGTCCAATGAGTCCGATAACTGCTGTGCTGATCCCTGTGAGCAGTTCGGGGCTGACTTTCAGCCCCACAAGAGCGGCGAGGGAAAGGATTCCCGCCCAAGTGGACTTCTCTTTCAAGCGCGAAAGCGCGGCGTCAATTAGTTTCATCGTGACCATAGTGTTCTTATTGTTGTTTGTTCTAACGGGGAAAATATATGGTGATTCGCGGGTGTTGGTCAACAATAATCAACCCCCAATAAATCTGCCCTTGACCCACTCAAAGACCATCGTCCACGCGAATGCGACCGCCGCTACGATGCCCAAAAAGTACCCGCGATGCGCCTCAAGCGACCGCACGCGCTTCTCGATACACTCCAGACGGTACGAGTTCGTCCGCTGGTTTTCCAAAATCATATCCAGCTTGCCAGATAAGTTTCCAAGTTGATGTGCGATGTCGTCTGGCATAGTGATATGAACAATCAATTACCAAAAACAGCAAACATCAGCAAGTTCAAATCCTTGTAGACTCCGTTTGTTTTGTCGTAGATATGCACCTCGAAAAAGCTGGGGTTGATGTCATACACAACCATCGCCCAGTCACCGTCGTAGTTATCGTCTGTTGCGCCCATTGTGGATGTCACGACGTAGTTTGCGTCTGGCCGCGTTGCAGACAGAGCAACAATGTATTTCCCTGTTGCCGTTTTGTTCACGCCACTGATCCCATACGACGCCGCAGGCGTGATCGCTCCGCTGGCAACCGACTTACCATTGAAGTTGACCCATGCTTTACATATCGAAGCCGCAGCCAAGTCGGTCACATCAGCGATAACGTGCGAGTGTCCCGTGTCGGACTTCCCGGCAAGTGCGGTGGTGGCCGCTGTCGAGAGCGGCTTGTCTGCGTCCGATGTATTGTCAACATTTCCCAGCCCTACATCCGCGCTGGTCAACGGTTCGATCATGTCTGTGGATACCTTTGTTAGTGCCATATATTATTGGGTTAAATGTAAGACAATCGCCGCCGCGACGACGATTACCGATGGAACAGACAGATCCGCAAAAAATGCTTTCGCTGCCCAGTGTTTAGGGTTAAGTCCACCGAATAGCGGCAGATCTTTACGGAGCTTGCTTGGGGATGCCTTAATTGCGCGATACTCTGCTTGAGCAATCTCCCTACCTGCGAAGAAGAATATTCCGGCTATTGCTCCGATAAACGGGTTCTTTGTCAGAGCATATCCTATTCCTTGGAACGCAAGGCAGATTAAAATGTGGGAGATGTTGAATATAGAGTTCAATACTTTGTAATACGGCCTTCTTTTTGAGCCTTTTCGTATTCTTCTTTCGTTACTTTGTTTTTAGCGAGGATTTCTTTGGCTTGTATAATAGTTATAGATTTCCTTCAGATACCCAAGTTCCGGGTTCGCCAGCGATTGTGCAAATCCATCCTTTTGGTTGCCCAACCGCTACATTAATATTAAATATTCTATCCCCAACATTCCATACTCCTCCTGTTGGAATTGTTGTTGCAAATCCTATTCGCCTATTTCCAATTGTAATACTGCGTCTCGATGAAGTCGGAAGAACTGGATTTATTACAGTTGAAGCAAAACAATTATTTCCAATAATAAAATCATTTTCTCCAGAAGCTCCGCTGCCATTAAGGTATATTGAACTTGCTGTTGGATATGTTATTGTATCTGTTTGATGTTTCCAAAAAGTATTGCCCTCTAAAATAATACCCTTTCCTCCATTCAATACATATACATTGTAAATTGAGTTTGTATCAAGGTCTTGATTAAATGTGTTTGACTTAACAATAGCTGAACTACAGTTTCTTAAATTTATATCAGCAGCAGAAGACCCAATCCCTTGATTTCCTTGTCCGAAATAGCAACAAGTTATATCAGCATTGTCTGTATATGTTAGATATACATGGTCAAGTCTGCTATATTTAAACACGCAGTCTCTCGCAGTAATTCTATTTACCGGAGATGTTGAAACGCCTTCACTAAAAATACTTCTGTCAAACCCACTAAATGTTGTTCCAATCAATTCAATGTCTAAAGTCCCATTCTGTATATTTATAGTTCCTCCACTTGCTATTGATGCAATTGCTGGTTTAATTGATATGGTTACATTTGTAGTTCCAGAGGCCGCGCTTCCATCAAAATAAAATATATTTCCACCATTAGTGAATGTCATTCCAGAAAATATATTACATGGAATAGAGACCAATGTAATAGTTGTGTCATTTATATTTAGAGTCGCCCCAATTGTTGTAGAAAATGATGCGCTATCTAAATCAAGTCCATAGTCTCCTGAAACAGAACTAATGCTTTGACTATTTTGAATAAGACTATTGTTTACTTGGCAACCAGAAGAAGAAAACGATCTAATTCCCCTTGAATATTTAAATACTCCATTTATTGAGCAATTTGTAGCTGCATTTAAATAAACGGCACTCGCTGAATTTACAATTCCTTCTCTTCCTTCTTTTACATATACATTTGCTCCATCTATAGAAACTCCATTTGCAAATTCAAGAGTTATTGGTTCAAGTGAATTTGTGCTATTATCTCCAGCTTCAACTGTAATGTTTCTTGCAGTAATTGCACCCCTAGACATAAACCAACAATTCCCAATAGAGGATTGAAAGTCTGATCTTCCTACAATCCAAAATCCATTTGCTGAATTATTTATACAAGCAATATTTTCAAATGAAAGATTTGTCATCACTCTTCCAATTGATTCTCCAACAGAAAAAACACCTCCAATATCTCCAGCAGCAGCAACACATCCTCGTTGCGTATCAATTGCCGTAATGTTAGTGACAGAAATATCATGCGTGGCTGCTTGATATAGACCAGCATCTGCTTGCGCCCAAGTATTTGATTTGAATGTAATATTTCTAATTGCTCCATTTCTTGGATGATATGAGTCAAATGGAGCAGAACCAAGCCTCCTCCAATGTATTAACATTCCATATAAGAATAATCCACTTATATTAACATTTTCTATAGTGAAATTTTTAATATTTCCAAGAAATGTAATTACATTTGAATTGCTGCCAGATGCAATAATATTTACATTTGAAATTTTAACATTAGAAAAAAGATTAGGAACTAAATCGCCTCCAGCACTTGGCCATACAGCAATCGCATTTCCATAAGCCCCGCTACTGCTTATAATTCCAGACCTAACCCTATTAATGGTAAATCCGCTTATTGTTGCATTACTTTGTAATGCCAATCCATTAGTGTTTCCTATTACATTTAAATTTAGTGTCGATAATCCCAATACACCAATAAGTTCTCCATAAACCAAAACTTGTTGAGTAATTAAAAATGTTCCAAATGCAAAAACTGTTTTTCCAGTAGCGCAAGCTGCTTGGAATGCTTCTGTGCTATCTGTTGTCCCAGTAGGGTCAGCTCCAAAGTCCTTCACGTTCACAACATCTGCAAAGCGATCTTGCAGGTTGCGAGAGTATGTTGTTCCTGTAGCGAGGAAGTCAGTAGCCTCATCAAATCCCGTGACGTTCGATGCTGTAATCCAGTTAGTGCCATCCCACACATACATCTTTTGGATGACAGTGTTGAAGTATAGCGCACCTTCTTGGAGGGGATTGCCTTGGTTGTCCAGTGCTGGGGGAACATCTTTAGCTCCAAGGTAGAGGCTTTCAAATCCCTCAACTTGTGCCGCTGCCGCCTCTGCCGCAGCTTGTGCCGCCTCTGCTGCTTCTTCGGATTCTTTCGCAGATACAGCTTGGCTTTGTGTGTATTGGGCGTACTGAGCAGCTTTAGTGAAAAGCTGATTAAATGACGAGCCGCAGGGGTCGTGGTTACAAGATGAGTTACAGCAGGACATGGTGGTTAAATTATGTTT